>WNGP01003917.1_pt1 | contig 31923 bp, 42 predicted proteins | sample 5407671 | NCBI WGS metagenome assembly WNGP01 (sample SAMN13153381, study PRJNA577476) | soil metagenome | isolation source: 40 cm soil or saprolite under Garry oak tree replicate 2 | place: USA:California | collected 2016-06-15 | reverse complement strand
TGGTTTCTACTTACGGAGCGAGGGTAATCGCATACTTTTTGGTCGTTCAAATGCGGACGAACCGCCTGGATTTACGGAGGGCCTGGATTGGGATTGGTTCGAGTCGACGATAAGCGTGGGGATGGAACGCTTTCCCTGGTTGGCTGATGTAGGGCTGGATCAGCAGGCCTGCTGGTGGGGATACTATGAAGTCACGCCTGATCACAATCCGATTCTTGGCCGGATGCCGGGCGCAGAGAACTGGGTCAATGTTGCCGGTTTTTCAGGGCATGGTGTGCAACAGGCTCCAGCCGTAGGGCGGCTGATCGCTGAGGAGATCATGTCTGGGAAGGCACAATCAATCAATATTGATCCTTTGCGGATCAGCCGCTTTTCATCGAACCACATACACAGGGAACAGAACATCGTCTAGGCTCAATTGTATATGCCTGGCAAAGCACACCCATTCAGGCCTGTGTTGCTGGTGCTCCCTCTTCCTCCAATTGGAACATGCCACGATCCTCTTGAAAGGTGAAGAGTTCCGCGTAGCGTCCCCAGTTAATGGCCGTCTCTAATTGCGCTTGCGCCTCTTCCTCACCAAAATGGGTTTCAAGTAATTGTAAGAAATGCTCCTCTGGCAGCACATGACGCGGAGCGGCTTGCAACGCTTGTACGATCTTGCGTAGGATGCTGACATGGGCGAGGGCTTGCTCGCGGAAGATTTGCTTTTCTTCGAGCACGCCAGCCTCGGCAAAGCGCTTTCCCTCCTCGGTCAACACCAGGTCACCCTCCACTGTATCCGCCAGGCCAAGTAGATCGGTTGCCTCTACCAGTGGGAGCAAATCGTCGAGTTCCAACTGGAGATGCCGCCCAAGCCAGTACAGGTCTTCACGCCCTCCTCGTGAATGAACCAGCTCGATCAGCCCCGTCACATCGCCGATGGAGACATGCGGCAAGACCTGGTAAGGATGTGGCGCAGTGGGCGTAAGCGGCCCTGTTTTGGCCTCTTGCGCATGGGTGGGCAACAACGTGGCGATATCCTCCTGGGGGCTGGTCATGATGCGATAGATGAGATCCACCAGATTTGTATGCGCCTCGCTCTGCATCGTGCGCTGCGCAAGGGGCAGGCCAGGCAACTCGACGCGGATGCGCCCAGGGTTGGCTCCCATCACCAGAATACGGTCTGCCATACTCACCGCTTCATCGATGTTATGCGTCACCATTAAGATAGCTCGCGTGGGCATATTTTGCTCTCGCCACAAACCCAGCAGTTCTTTGCGCAGGTTTGCAGCAGTCAATACGTCGAGCGCGCTAAAGGGCTCGTCCATAAAGAGCAATTCCGGTTCGACCACCAGGGCACGGGCAAAACCCACGCGCTGACGCATTCCGCCCGAGAGTTCCTTCGGATAGGCATCCTCAAAGCCGTCCAGACCAATCAGGTCGATGGCGGAAAGCGCGCGCTTGAGCCGCTGGGTTGGTGCGAGCGGCTGCGCCTCCAGGCCCAGCTCTACGTTCTGCAGCACAGTTAGCCAGGGAAAGAGCGCAAAGGATTGGAACACGATGGCGACATGCGGATTGGGTCCCTGCTGAGGTACCCCCTTGAAGAGCACCTGTCCACTCGTTGGCGTTAGCAAGCCCGCGAGGATGCGTAACAGCGTGGATTTGCCGGACCCAGACGGTCCAAGCAAGGCCACAAATTCGCCCTCGTGAATCTGGAACTGGATTTTGTCCAGCACCAGCATCGGCTGTGCCCCTGTTTGGTGTTTGCCTTCCGTCTCAAAGACCTTGCTGCACAACCTCGCCTCCAGCAGTACTGCTGCTGCTGTCGAGGTTGCTCCATCTTGCCCTGGGCGAGGCTGATCAAACTGCGACATCATAAGTTCCTCCTATCCTAACGTATAGCGGCGCTCAGCAAGGGCATACAGCCGCTTCCAGGCGAGACGATTGAGAATAACAACAAAGGCGGCCATCAGCACTGTTGCGGCCAGGAGCACGGGGAAGTTAGCTGCCGCTGCCGCCGAAGCGATACTGGCTCCCAGGCCGAACGTGCTCGTGATGTGGCCCTGGAATTGGACGTACTCCGAGACGATACTGGCGTTCCAGGCCCCACCGCTTGCTGTGAGCATACCAGTCACCAGGTAGGGAAAAATGGCGGGGAGTATGAGCGTGCGCCAGCGCCGCCAGCCCGACACATGGTAGACAGTGGTGGCTTCGCGTAGATCGCTGGGAATCGCCATTGCACCGGCGATCACATTGAAGAGAATGTACCACTGGGTTCCCAGCAGCATCAGCAGGACGGCTGCCCACGAGAGTCCACCTGGCAGGCCTACCAGGGCCAGTAGCAGCACCGGAAAGACCGCGGTGGCCGGAATGGAGGCAATCACCTGCACTACCGGTTGCAGGCGGCGAGACCACTTTGGCGAGAGGCCAATGGCGACCCCAGCCGGAACTGTCCAGGCGACACCAATCAGCAAGGCGGCCAGGGTGCGCAGCCAGGTGGCAAAGGCTGCCAGCAGCAACGTGCCCCAGGTTCCCAGATTAACCTGTACGAGCAACTGCACCATGGACCACAGGCCGAAGAGGGCCAGCACACCCAACAAGAACACGAAGACCCAACTGGCAACCTTGCGAACAGGCGGGAAACGAGATGCCTGTGCCGGAAAGGGCTCTGGAGAACTGGCGCCTGGCAATGGTTGCAAACGATCCAGGAGGCTCGCCAACAATCGCCCAAGAGGACGGAACACCTTGCGGTTGACAAGCGCGATGAGCGCGGAGCGCCGCAGAGCATCGAGTACAGGTGAATGCGGTGTATCTGCCCCGCTACTCAACTCAACCTTGAATTTGTCGGCCCAGGCCACCAATGGGCGCCAGAAAAGGAGATCGAGCAGGACGATGAGCGCGACGAGCGCGGCAAGTCCAAGCAATATGGCCCCGGTATTGCCTGCGTTGGCAGCAGCCTGCAAGTAGGAACCAAGCCCCGGCAGTTGGAAAGAACGGCCCCCTATTGTGAGTTGCTCGGATGCCATCAGGAAGAACCATCCTCCGGCCCAACTCATCATACTGTTCCAGATCAGGCCAATCATCGAGGACGGCAGTTCCAGGACGAGGAAGCGCCGCCATGGCCGTAGGCGTGTGATAGTCGAGACTTCTTGCAGATCGGTAGGAAGGGTACGCTCCGAGTGATAAAAGCTGAAGGTCATATTCCAGGCTTGACTGGTAAAAATCAGGATCACGCTGGCGAGTTCAAGTCCGATATTCGAGTGTGGAAAGGCAGCTACCAGTGCCAGGGTGACAGCTGGCAAGAATGAGAGAATGGGAATGCTTTGCAGGATATCGAGCAGCGGTACCATGACCACTTCTGCCCTGCGGTTGGTGGCTGCGATTCGCCCGTAGATCAGCGTAAAGACCATGCAATGCTATTCCGACTTGCCGAACTTACCGTCAACTTCGTGATGAATTGGCTTCCATATTGGAAGGAGTAGCGGCATAGCAATGTTGAAAGGAGCTTTTCTATGTCTAACAAACCCATCGCTTATTGTCTCAAGTGCAAACAGAAGCGCGAAATGAGAAACACGGAACGTGTCACTCTGAAAAGCAACAGGCTTGCGGATCGGGGAACGTGTGTCACCTGTGGTAGCACCATGTTCCATCTCGTTGGAAGCGCAAAGAAGGAGGTGAAGGCATAATAGCGTAGGTTACGGCTCGTGGTGCATTCCAATACCCACGAGCCTCACCCATTGGTCCCAGTCAAAGGGCCACTACATATTGTAACACCACGGCACTGGTAAGGGGGAAACCAGGAGCCAAGAAAGGAACACAAACACATGGCAAAGTTTCAAATTCAGCGAAAGCATAGCAATGGGGGTCTGTTTACTATCTTTGCGCTTGCCTACCTTGGGCTGCTTGTCCTTTTTGCTTGGCAAACGTGGGGACTGGTGAACTTCTTGTTCCCTGATGACCAGATACTTATGAAGTTACTGACACTGTTCTCATTCGATATCATGGCGTTTCTGTGGGGATGCGGGCACTTGTTCTACCGCTTCGCTCACCCAACGTCGAAAACAGCAGTCAAATGGGGGTGGGGTGTTACGAATGCGTTATCATTGATGGCTACAGTGCTGTACATGGTCATTCAATACATGTTCCGCTTTCATGTTGTCATTGACAATAATCTTGTGAGTATTGGAGACGGCATAAGCATTGCTGCACTCGTATTTAACATCGGGATATTGACGGTGTTTCTCTACTACGAGATTTCTACACGCTTCCCCAACGAAGACGAGTTCGAGTTTGTGGAGCAGCAAAAAAACACTGTTAGCCCGCTCAAGCTGTATTCACCTGGGAAGGACAAGGACGAGCAGCATGCTGTACCCACTGAGGAACTACACCCCACTGTGGAAAATACTGGCAACGGTCATCAACCACAGTCAGAAGAGGTTTTTCGGGACGGTCAGAACCATTAGTCCCCACGTCTGACCTGCAAGAAACGGGGACTGAAAAATTTGAAAAATGGGAAAAATTCGGTGATGGTGTCGAACAGCCTGTAGAGCCTGAACAAGACACGCAAAATGAAGAGAGTTACCGAATTAAAAATTCGGTAAGCCCATCGGTTAAAAATTCGGTAGAACCTGCAAACATCCTGGCCTTTGTGCGGACGAAAAAGCGACGTGGACGCCAGAGGGCCAAAGATAGAAATACCCCCGATGATGGCGTGCGACAACTCTTCGAGTTGTGGTGGGACGAGGGCGGTGGGCAGTCATTTACCGAATTTTTCCAGGGCGATCTTTCAGACGATATGTGTGCAGAAGGATGGGGCTGGTATCCCAAAAACTTTATTGCTGTAGGAGGAAAAAGTCATGGCGAGTACCTTGGTTGGCGACGTGAGTGGCGTGGAAAATTCGGTAAGCCCGACGGTTCGTCTGAGGCTCACGTCGCTAAAATTACACAAATTAGGTGAGAGTGATATCACCGCACGGCACGCGACACATACCGAATTTTCTACTTGGGCACAGTCGATTGTGCCAATAGAGGCAGAGGAGGGTATTGACCTTGAGACATGGACCGTTGAGGAGCGGCGCGACTTCATCAATTGGTGTTTGGAGCGTAACTTTATCACAGCAGAGAACGGGCGGCTTATTCCTTTGGTCTGCCCTCTGCCTCCACTGTGTTTGCTGCCGATGGTATGCCAAATGAAAGCTACCAAACGATGGATATCAGGTGTAGCGTCACGCCGTCGTGTCAGGAGAACTATCCTGCGGAAACGGTATCATCGCCGCCGTCTCCACAGAAGAGATCACCATGGCATTCTTCTATAAAGCCTATTGCCCGCGCTGTGGTCGCATGACCGCACACGACATTGTTACGCGTGCCTGTAGAAAATGTGGCTGCGTTAAAAAGTAATAGGATTGCCACAATCCAATTTAGTAAGGGTATAATCAAAGGGTGAAATTGTGACAATAGAAGGAGAACAGGCATATGGCACCGAGGAAATTAATATTCCACGTGGTCGTAAACAATGACATGGATGACTCGATGTCCATCACAGCGGTGGATGATTTTCCTGACGATCTGGGTGAGTACAGGGAATCAATCTTCGCGCAGATGAATGGGAAGGACTACTATAAGTCACAGCTTGTGCTGATGCAGGGGGAAGACTTTATCACCTATGACTTCTATTCAGACAGGGCGTGGATTGACGCGGTGAAGCAGCAGGCAGTCGAGCCCTATCAAGAACGAGAGCGTGAGGAAGCGAAACTACAGGAACAAGAGTACTGGAAGCAGGAAGGGGTCAGGGAGTCACGAGTAGCAAGAGGGGCAGAGTTCTCATTCATCTACCATGTTGTTGACCGTGAGACAGCGCATCCGGTCTACGTTGGAAGGAGCGTAAATGTTGATACAAGGATACAGCAACACCTCAACAATTCGCGAACGCTGAGTGGAATACCGAAATTGTATGGCTATCTTTCCAAGATACTTGAAGAAGGGCGTGATGTGCCTATAGTACGGGTTGTGGACAGAGTACCAAGGGCACTTGCCGAAAGAGAAGAGAACGCAGAAATTTTCAGACTCATCAGAGAGGGCGTACTGCTATTCAACAAAGAGTCGGTGCGGGCAACCACGCGGGCACGCGCCTTGATGAACATATCTATCCCTACCGAGTGGCGTATAGAAGCGTAAGGAGGACATATGAGCAATGTGAATGAACAGAGTGAGGTACTATGGGCTGTCATAGAAGATGACTGGGACAATATAGCTATGTGCTTCAAATACCAAGATAACATCTATATTGTTCCTGCATTTTTTAATCCGACGTTTGGCGAATCTGCTGCACAGTCGATTTGGCGAGATATCCAGAATGGTGAAACTGGTCAAACTCTTGAGGAGTATCTTGCTGACGACGCAGCATTTGAGGACGGAGAGGAACCAGGGTGGAAGGTACTAACATAAGCATCAGCATCAGTGAAGCCGTGGTTATTGATCATTTCGAGTTTCATCTGGTTGGCGGCTGTCTGTTCATCACGAAAGAAAGCGATCCCGACGTGCAAATACAACTGACGGCAGAGGAGACGCTTGCCCTGCTCGACTACCTTAGAGACCACAAAATAGAGATTGTGGAGACAATCATGAGAGACCATTATCTATGAGAAGGCCAAGGGATGGTCTGAAAATAGGGGGCTGGTACTTCACTAGTTCAGGGGTCATAAAACTGTCAGGTGTCAACTACGTGGCTAAGTAGCCACACTCAGCATCGTCACTCAGTATCATCATCTGGTATTATTTCATAGAGGTCTGTTACATCAACCTTTAGCGCCTTTGCTATCTTCTCCAGCGTCGTCACAGCCACATCCCTGTTGGGTTTTTCGTAAATTGCCCGTATTGTACCGTAATTGAGGTCGGCCATACGGGACAGTTTCGCCATTTTGATGTGCTTAGACTCGGCAACCTCTTTAACCTTCAAACGAATCATTCTGTGTGCTCTCGTCAACTCTTTTCCCCCATTATAGCTACATTAGCATTGACATACAAGACTGCTCAGTGTACACTCTCAATAGTATCACTCAGTAACCATTCTTAGCAACTACACTGAGTAGTCACGTCAAGCAACTGGAAGGAAAGGAGCACCAGATGCACGACCTTTGGGAAGAAGAAACCCAACCTCAACCGAAAAAACGTTCCGTATCGCGTCAGTCTGCTATTTCCGTGACCTCCGTAGATTGTCAGTATTTTGGGCATGCCTGGATGTCAGCAGGCATGCAAGGCGAAAAATTGTGCAGCGCGTGTGGCGCAAAAGGCTTCTGTCCTGTCTGCAACCCATTCCACAGGGGAGATGCACTACCTTTTCTATGCACACGGCATAGTATAGGGGAGGTGCAGGCATGAACAGGCAGTACACGCGAAATGCCATCCCTCGTCGGGCAGGGCTAGCGCAGCCCGCTCGCGTCCCAGTTTACAGCGATGATGTAGTAGACTCCGACGACTATAGCGATGATGACAGTATGTACGACGATGCATGGCCGACCAGGACGCCACGAAGCGCAATCAGGTACACGGAGCCCTCTGCGCCCGTGATTGTGGCTGGTGGTCGTCGGTATGTTCTCCACGCCAACACACCACAACAAGTCACCAGGCAAAGCATCCCGCAACCGCGCCCACCATCACGCCCGCAACCACAAGTGCAACCACGCCCACAACCTAGACCACAACTGCAAGCACCACCGCAATATGATGATGAAGTAGACGAGATACCTGCGCGTCAGCGACCTCATCGTCGCCTGCACCCGATGTTCATCCTGGGTGTTGGTATGATCATCATGTTGCTCCTGTGGGTAGTAGGAAGTGCAGTCATCGGTTGGTGGAACACGACGCAAGATGACTGGCATTATGGCAGACCTCGCACGTTCCAGGTTGATGCAGTGGTAGGCCATCACGACTCAGCAAGCAATCCAAGCCATTTCATCGCTTTGAACTTTCATGCCCATGTTCAAATCATTGAGTTCCCAGGCGGTGATACAACGAAGTCCAGGTTATATCCTGGTCCATCTATTTCCGGTACCGGACAAGATTTAGATCCCGTGACACTTGAATTTCACGACGTGAACGGCGACGGAAAGCCTGATATGATCATCATTGTGGCAAACACACACCTTGTACTCCTCAATGATGGCACATCATTTCGTATGCTCAAGCCAGGTGAGACGGTAGAGCCATACTAGAACAGGAAGGGGAGATCTATGGAGCCAAAATTGAACGACGAAATAGAAGAGTTTCTACGAAACCTCCAAAGCACGGAGGAGGCAACAGACCAGGACGAGATGGAAACCGTTGATGTCTTTTTTGTCCCACGGCAGAAAATAGCATCAGAGGATGCCATTGTAGATGCTACCCCTGTCCCTATCCAGAGTACACAAGGGCCATCTGCCTTGTTTACCTCTGCAACTATCTTTTTCTGCGTTGGCATCCTTTTCTCGTCAATTGCGCTCCAGGTATTTCTGGCTGTCAATCCGCCAGTCGCAACCATTACCATCATTCCAGATGCGAGAACAGTGTCGTTTAGCAGCATGCTTCCTCTTGGCAGGCTGACGCACGCTGTCACGTTGTACCAGACGCAAACAGTTTCAACCACAGGGGAGGGACATCAGGACGCACGCGCAGCTATCGGAGCCCTGACCTTTTATAACGCCTCGTTCTCTGCCCAAACAGTTAGCGCGGGGAGTGTGTTTGTGGGCACAGACGGGACACAAGTACAGATCGACACAACAATTGTCGTACCCGCTAACAATCCACCGCAGGACGGCATAGCAAGTGTCGCAGCCCACGCCGTTACTCCTGGTCGCCAGGGGAACATACAGGCACTTGATATCAACAGTGCCGCTTCAAGCAGTCTCTTCGTCAAAAACCTTGCTCCCTTCACTGGCGGACAGGATGCAAGAGACTTTCAAGTCGTTGCGAAACGTGACATTGATACAACTGTGGCACCAATGAAGCCTATCCTTGCACACAGTATGCTAGGTGCGCTACAAGGAGAGTTGAGACAGGGGGAAGAGTTGTTGCAGCTCCCATGTTTGCCCACGGTAGAAAGTAATCACCAACCAGGAGACGAGGCAAGCCAGGTTCAAGTTACGGTGTCCCAGACGTGTAACGGTGTCGCCTATGACGATCAGGCGCTTCATACAGAAGCAACGCAGCTTCTTACAGCTCAAGCTCTAAAGAGGCTTGGTCCAGGGTATACCTTGGTAGGTAGGGCTGAGGTTATGGATGTAAAGGCAACCTTTCCTCATACGACGCCTGCGCTTACATTCTACGGCAAGGGAACATGGGTTTACGGGCTCTCAGAGACGGCACAAGAGCATATGAAGCAGCTCATAGCCGGGAAAACGAAGCAGCAGGCAGTGAATGTGTTACTCACGCAACCAGGCATAAAGAGCGTCTCTATGGAGTGGGACGAACAAACCAAGCTTCCCAAAGACACCAGTCACATCCATTTTATTTTCTTGGTCCCAAACTCGTAGCGCGTTGTGACTATTGGAAGCGCCCACTCCTTCAACTTTTCGACCGCAGGGGGAGTGAGCACTAAACAAGAGAGTTACCCTTGCCTAGCGTGATTCTATCACCTCGTGGGTGTTCTCGAAAAGATACGTCGTACCATATAACTTGCACTTGAGGGAAATTCCTTCTTCAGTGTGTGGCATCTGTGTCTTGCTTTGGTTGTTTGTCTTCTTGCTGTTCTGCTTCTTCTTGGCTCGGTTGGTCGGGCTTTCTTTCTAAAGAGGCCGAGGTAGTGGAAGCTTGCTTCATCTTAGCTTCTTGTGGGGCTGCTGGATTCGATGGTCTGATCTGTGCAAGTTGCTCTGAGGTAACGTTTCTAGCCTTTTCAAGCTGTTCTGGGGTAACAAAAGCTCCTCTCAGGTCAACTCCTCTCAGGTCAGCATGCAGGCTGGCTCCCTTCAGGTTGGCTTCACTCAGAACGCTGTTGGTGAGATAGGCTCCATTCAACTTGGTACCGCTTAGATCGGCTCCCTTCAGATTGGCTTCGTTCAAGAGGGTAAAACTCAGGTCGGCATGACTCAGATTGGCTCTGAATAGATCAGCGTTGCTCAGAGTGGCTGCACTCAGGTCAGCTTCGCTCAAGTTGGCTCCCAACAGCTTGGCTCCGCCCAAGTTGGTTAACCACATGTGGGCTCTGCTCAGGTCGGCGTACCACAGGTTGGCTGCGCTCAGGTCGGTTCCGCGCAAATTGGCTCCGCTCAGATCTATTCCATTTAAGTCTGCGTTGTTTAAGTCAAGCGAGTAGAGAAAGCTCTTGACGTACTGGAGAAGGTCTGCGTCATGCAGGAACCGGAGGACAATGGCTTTGCGCTCTGTGTTGAGCATGTGCAACGCGGCTAAGGTTCTGGCTCGTACAATGGACTGAATGTTTGGGTTGCTACTCAGTTCCTTATCAAGCAGCAGGTCTGATAGCTTATCGAAATAGGTCCGCAAAAGCTCTTCTTGCTGTTGGGTCTCTGCGATCTGTATCTCGGTATCGTGCTGTTGTTTTCTGTTTGCTTCGCTGATCCGAGTCTGCCGTGTGGTAAATATGAGGGTTCCTACTGCCAGGACGACGGGAATGCCCACGAGTTGCAGCCAGTCCCACAGCGTTCTCGCTGGCTGATCTTCTACAGTTGTCGTCACTTTTTTGGCGCTTGATTGAGTTACTTCTGTCGTCGTCGTTGTTTTTTGGAAGTTGGTAAACCCTGTTCCAGGCCAGTGAAAAATATACGCTGAGGCGATAAGCACGACAGCTAGAACTGCGGGTACAACAACCCGAAGAATGATCTTTTTATTCTTCCACCAGGGAGTTCTTGGTACTGTTTGTTGCTCGCTCAAGGTTGGTACACCTCAGTTGCTAGTGCTCCGTTGACAGTATGGGTATTGAGTCTTGCCGTAAAGTTTGAACGATTTTAATCAATGTACCATATAACCCCTGGTATATGGTACGAGTGGTAGAAATGGCAGTAGCGAGATGGTCATCAACTGGCTTCGCTAGCCGATTTTCTCTCTCTCTCTCTCTCTCTCTCTCTCTATTACTCTGCCCAACGTCGAGCTGTTTTGCTAGTTATATAGTACGACGTATCTTCTGTCAGTTTCGCACTGATAGGCCCTAAAAAGTGTCGCGTGGTATAGCCTGAAAGCGGGGAGGGCGAGCCAATGATGCTTCCCTCTATCGCTGGAGCAATCTGCCTGGCGTTCCTGTTGGTGATCCTGGCGATTGCCCTGGTCTTGGCGAATCGACGAGCGAAAGAACGCGACGAGCGTGACAATCGTACCGATTTTGACTAGTCCAGCATTGTTTTTGTAAATCCACCAATGGGGCTGGATGCTCAAGGTCACGGGAAGCAGCCCCGTGACCTTTTGTCATAGAGAAATACCCCCTACGTTGCAACCATGGTGGGCGGATCATGCGTGTATCGAGTAGCCCCTGGCGGCTTATGTATGTACTGTGTACAAGGGAACCATCGCTACCATGTGAGAAGGAGGGCACAGTGAGCGTCCAGATGCTTCTCGTTTTTGCTGTCATCGTCGTCTTTGTTGTGCTCCTCATCTTGGCATGGGCGTTGGCAGCAGCGAATCGGTGCTCAGAAGAGCGAGACGACTTCATTGACCACGATCAGTAACAAGACTGTCGTGCAAGAATTATAGAATGACCACCTTTGGGTCACTACCCTTACCGTTCCTGCAAACGCTTCATTTTTCCTCTCTCCATACAGAATGATATAGTATTGAAACAGAATACCTGCGGAAAACACAGTAAGAGAATAAATAGCATGCCAGGATACAGAGGGCCACGTAAGCCCTGTTTACGCACGTTGCAGAAGTACAGCACCAGAGGATGGGTCTACCGCCCAGGGGAAGGATGGATCTTTGCCGAGCTGACACCTGATGAATTAGCAGAGTTCAGATCATATTCACGATACCCAAACCCAGACCCGCCCATAATAAGGGTACGGTTTCCCCCAGGTCAAGTGGCACCTTTCATCTGTGAAGTGACAAGTGGCCTGGCATTTTGGTTTGCTGATTGCAGCATACAACAGGTACATCAAGGAACCGACGATAAGCCAAAACGCCGAACCTGGCTCTGGACTGACGAGGTCAAAATCTATCGGGAGCTGGGATACGAGATTACTGTCTATCGTGGTTGGGGTTGGTGTGAATGGGGAATACCTGTACCAGAACACCGACTTGCTGAACATCTGAAAGATACTGAAAATCCCGATAAAGTGGCCTGGATACAAAGTCGTCTCGCAGGAGGCCATGCTATAAAACTTTTCATTTTGGAGAAAGTACCTGGTACAAAGGTAAAGGAGCGGGAATACTACTGGACAGAATACTATTGGAACCAAGGCCACAACCTCACTAATCGTGTTTGTAGGGATTGGAATAGGCCTCATACCTCATATCGGAATAAGCAAATAAACCTATAACCCCAGGCAGATACGAAGCATGTTCTTGAAATGGCGAAGGGGCCATAAACCACAAAGGAGCCAGTGAGAGATATCGCCCTTTGCTACGTTTGATATACTTAAGGCAGAGTAAAGTGCGAAGAGGTGATGCATGTTTCGTTCGTGGTGGCAGAAGGCAAAAAAGCCTCTGGGAGTTGTTGGGTTTATTACAGTGCTTGTAGTGGCAATTACGCTAATTTTCGTAGAGGTCAGATTATACGGGAGTGGATTTGCAGGTAAAACACTATGGGAATGGCTGCAACTGCTTATTATTCCGGCAGTGCTGGCTTTAGGCGGGTATCTATTCACCTACACGACAAGCAGAAATGAGCGAGCGGCTACTGAAAAACGAACTCAAGCCGAGCGAGAGGCAGCAGAGAAGCGTGCTCAAGCTGAACGCGATATTTCGTTAGACAACCAAAGAGAAGCCGCTTTACAAGTGTATATTGATAAAATTTCCGAACTCCTTCTTCGTGAGAACTTGCGCAAGTCAGAGGAAGATGCCGAGGTGCGCACAATAGCGCGTGTACGAACATCGACAGTTTTATCAGAATTGGACGGCAGACGTAAAGGTAATCTCATCCAATTTTTGTATGAGTCTGGCCTTATCAGTGAAAAAGAGAAATTTGTTGAATTAGAATGTGTTATTGACTTAGATGGAGCAAACCTGAGCAAAGCCAACCTGCGTGACACAATACTGCAAAAGGTCATATTTCGCCGTACCAACCTGAGCGAGGCTGACCTACAGGGATGTCTTTTATCAGACGCTAATCTTTTTGACGCCGACCTGCATAGAGCTAATCTGAATAAAGCCGACCTAAGTGGTGTCTGCTTAATAAAAGCAGACCTACGCGGTGCCGTCTTGATCGGGGCTCTCATGCTCGGTGCTAACCTAACTAAAGCCGACTTGCGAAAAGCCAACTTGAGTGGAGCTTACTTGGGCAAAATCGCAGATTACGGTGTTATAAGCCTCGAATGCGATAGCAGTGCTAACCTGAACGAAGCTGATTTAAGGAAAGCCATCTTGGAAAAAACCGACCTTACCGAGGCGTGTTTGATGAATGCTAATCTGAGTGAAGCCATACTCACTGGAGCCAACCTAAATAGAGCCGACCTGAGTTTAGCCAACCTTAGTGGGGCCAAAGTTACTACTGAACAACTTGATCAAGTCAGATCACTCAAAGGCGCAACTATGCCTGATGGGTCAAAACACCCGTAGTCATGACCCGCTCGCTAGGGCAACGCCGCGCCTAGGGCTCGTGCGCGAGGCGCAGTGATGGAGTTCCCACGCAGAGGCACGCGCATGGCTTGAGAAGCGGATTGAGGAGAAAAGAGGCCGAAAATGACTATCTTTTTCCGATCAAAAAACTCTTCTAAAAAGAGCCTCGCGCAAAGTATTGCATCAGGTGGCTTCTTATGCTATACTAGAAAGGTGACAGGCTAAATGGCCTGTGGAGCCCGTTTGGGATTGAAACTACCGAAATTGGGATAGTTCTCGTAGAACGCCTTTAAGGCTAAATGGCCTGTGGAGCCCGTTCGGGATTGAAACTGTTCATGCTCTCAATGCTCACTATTGACACCATACGGCTAAATGGCCTGTGGAGCCCGTTCGGGATTGAAACAGGCAGTGACAAAACTTGCATACATGCATAGTAACTTCGGCTAAATGGCCTGTGGAGCCCGTTCGGGATTGAAACCTCTTCCAGATACGGTACACCAGCCACGTCGTACTTGGGCTAAATGGCCTGTGGAGCCCGTTCGGGATTGAAACTTCCAGGCAATTGAAACGAACAGCGCTAAAATTGACAGGCTAAATAGCCTGTGGAGCCCGTTCGGGATTGAAACAGAAAAATGATTGCCCCTATGGCAAACACCACTCTCCTCGGCTAAATAGCCTGTGGAGCCCGTTCGGGATTGAAACAGAAAAAACGCTTAATAACAAACCAAATGCTATTGGGGCTAAATAGCCTGTGGAGCCCGTTCGGGATTGAAACGCCCGCCTCCGCGGATGAAGGAGATCACACTGTAGAGGCTAAATAGCCTGTGGAGCCCGTTCGGGATTGAAACCCTATGATTAAGAAAACTATGGTTGCAAAGTCCATTGGGGCTAAATAGCCTGTGGAGCCCGTTCGGGATTGAAACCTTTCTTCCTCTAAAACCATCGCCATTGATTTTTTTGGCTAAATAGCCTGTGGAGCCCGTTCGGGATTGAAACCTGAGTTTTTGTAGCTGAAGCGCATGGCACTTCAAGGGCTAAATGGCCTGTGGAGCCCGTTCGGGATTGAAACTGTACCCATGGGGAGCGTGTCTCTAAATAAGAAATTAGGCTAAATGGCCTGTGGAGCCAGTTCGGGATTGAAACAAGTGAGAGCAACTGCTTTTACTTGTCGACTAGCAAAGGCTAAATGGCCTGTGGAGCCAGTTCGGGATTGAAACTTCCCTTTGAACGTACTAACCGAATTGGCACTACGTTGGCTAAATGGCCTGTGGAGCCCGTTTGGGATTGAAACTTCATCATGCCGTGCATGGTAGTAGCAAGTATGTCCGGGCTAAATGGCCTGTGGAGCCCGTTCGGGTTTGCAGGACAAAAGCACCCACGAGAAAACCTCGTGGGTGTTCTGTCTTTTATGGAGATTTTCACTTCAGGGCACGGCGGGCAGAGTCGCCAGCAAGTGACTAGATCGTGGGCTAGGGGCTTTGCTCTATGCACTTATATGCTCTGTCTGATATACTCAGGCAGAGTTTACTGCAAAGGAGAGATAAGCGATGAGAGCAAGGCTTCTTTATAATAGATCAATTGTATGAGGCATGTCCTCATACGTTGATACCAGTAGATCACCTTTTTACGGTGGGGTTTGATGATTTTTGAAGAAGAGAGGTTTTCTATGAGTGAGCAAGAGAACGGACAGATATCTACTTTACAACGTCCTATCACATCCGACCGATATGATTGGAAAGTCTATTGGGAACAACAGGGGCAACCTTGGCGCACAGAACCAGAAATTGATATTGAGCGTCAAAAATATCTTGCTGAGCGGCGTTATATCGAGCCTGATTTTCAAAGAGATATCTATCCATTTAGCGGTACTAAGCTGGACCGTGCAGACATAGAATGGCTCCTAGCAACACATGAAAATGGGCGCGGACCGGTTGATGCGGGGGATGAAAGCCGACGCTGGCGCATAGGGTTGGATTTGCGTGGCGCTGATTTAAGCCATGCATTTTTGCGATTTCTGCCGTTAGGTGGCACGCTTCTCATCAATGCGCGTTTGGAAAATGCTGATCTTTTCTACGCGCACCTGGAAAATGCTAATCTCATTGATGCGCATATGGAAGGGGCTGATCTTAACGGGGCCCGCCTGGAAGGGGCTAAACTCTATAACGCATTCTTCGACAGTGCGACGAAACTTGATAATATTACGCTCTCAGATGAAAAGTTTGGCGCGGCAAAGTTCACAGATGTTCATTGGGGCGACACGAACCTTGCAGTGGTTGAGTGGTCAACTGTTTCTGAATCGGGTGATGAAAGCACGGCTCGTAGCCTAAAAAACGGGAAGATAGCGAAAACTGATTTACGGTCACAGGACATGCTCAAGGGGTCTTACAGGCTGGCAGCAAGAGCCTATCGCCAGCTCTCGCTTGTATTACGCAATCAAGGACTCACTGAAGATGCCGCACGCTTTGCTTACCGGGCACAGCTCATGCAACGTAAAGTATTCTGGCATCAGCGCAAGTTCGGGCAATATCTCTTCTCGCTGTTCCTTGCCCTTATTTCCGGCTACGGTTTTATAGCGAGGCGGAGTCTTGTGGCCTATCTCATAGTGATTACGGCTTTTGCCACAGTTTACTTTATCATTGGTCACACTGTTGGTCCGGTTTTGTCGCCGCTAGGGTCGGTGGTCTTCAGCATGACCTCATTTCACGGACGGGGCTTTTTCCCAGGTGGTATCACACTCGATGATCCCCTGACTGTTGTCGCCGCTATTGAAGCCTTTGTAGGGCTGCTGATCGAAGTAACTTTCATTGCAACATTGACCCAACGCTTGTTTGGGAAGTGACACTATACTCAAATTTGTAATACTGACTAACTCTGTTATACTGGCTGGACTCAAAGGCGCAACCATGCCTGATGGGTCAAAACACCCGTAATCGTAGCGAATTTTGACGAGCTGAAAGGCTGAGACAAGCATGCGACAATGCGAACGCTGTCAACAGGGAAAAGTCATCCAGGTTATTGCCTTGCCCAATGGAGACGATGCGCTAGCATTGTGCGCTGCCTGCCTTGAGACCACTTATTTGGTGCGGTTTCTCTTGGTGCCATCGAACACCTGCGCCTGGTGTGGCAAACCACAGGATGACCATCCACGGGAGACCTGCCACCTGTGGATATAGAGAGTACTGTCAAACGTCCCTGGAATACTCTCCTTGTTGCTTCGTATTGTGTGCAAGCATCTTGCAAAACTGTAGCATATCCTCTGGAAGATGATACCAAGTGTGTCCGCGTAAAAATGAATGAAATGCCCTGTACGCCCTCCTCTTGTTCATCAGTGGAACGTGTAGCATGGTGAGATACTCTATAACTCCCTGCTCAAGTTGCCGACGTTGCCATGCTGCACATGGGAACGTTTTGAAAAGGGAATCAAGTTCACGGAGGCTATAGCGCTTTTCCAGGCTGAGACACGAGCCCACATAATAGCCAGAGCGGCGTTTCATGATATAGACACATGGCCCTATTGACCGCACGTGGTACATCAAGAATGTATTATCGCAATCGACGCAGCGGTCGGGGGCAGGGAGTTTCGTACCCGTAAAGTGGTTATACTCTTGCACGAAGGAAAACTCTTGCTTGCAGTCTATACAGATATTTACTTCTAACATTCCTTCGCTGTGCATATCTGACTCTTTTAGCATAATGATATCCTTTCCATGCGCTGAAATAGCGCCTATGTATGCTTTTCTTTTTTGTACCCTTAAATCGGAATTGTACGCTTAAAAAACGCACCCATGCCCGGCAGCGGCATGGGTGCGAGTTTCCCCTATCAAAGGCACGCTCCCCCCTGCGCGTGCTGAAAGAGTCTCTGTTCAGTATCCTCGTAACTGGCGTACGCAGGGGATACCCGTGCTGCCCACAGTGCTCACTAGTGCCTGATGGCCGATTAATGGGTTACTTAAATAGCACCGAGTAGTGCTATATCTTGACACGACTAGAGCTATTCGGTAAGATTATGAGGTGTGGAACGTCAGAATGACAAAAGAGTGCAAAGAATGGTTTGATCCGCTGTTGCCGCAAGACAAAAGGAAGGTCAACGCCGTGATTGACCGTCTCAAGGAGAAAGGACCACGTCTTGGCCGACCGCATGCTGACACGCTCAAAAGCTCCAAGATTTCCAATCTCAAGGAACTAATAACCAGCACGAACACCGCTGAGTATCGGATACTGTACGCCTTCGACCCTAAGCGAACCGCTGTGCTGCTCGTCGGTGGCAGCAAGATTAAGAGGGGAACGTCAAAGCTGTGGTATAGCCGAATGATTCCTATTGCCGAACGCCTTTTTGCTGAACACCTCGAAAATCTGAAGAGGAAGGATAACAAATCATGACCACACGCAATTGGGACGAGATCGAAAAGACCTTGCAGGAGGACCCTGACCACGAAGCCATGCTGGCAAAGGCCAAAGCTGAGGTAGCCGCTGAGGAAGAGGCGTACTTCCGTGCGCTCGCGCACGTACGTCAAGCCAGAGACATGACGCAAGAGGAGCTTGCCGAGGTGCTGGGCATCAAGCAAACGTCTGCTTCCAAGGTGGAACGCTCACATGAGCACCATGCTGACCTGTACGTGTCAACGCTCCGCCGTTTCATCGAGGCGATGGGCGGCGAGCTTCTTATCACGGCGGTGTTCGATGATGTGGAGGTACCAATTGACAACTTCCGCGAGATCGATACCACGAACCCTGAGCCCAAAAAGATACCCACCCGTAGATCACCGAAAAGTAGATCACTGAAACAGGCCATCTAACTGGCAGGTACCGTTTGAGGTAAACCTGCCCACAGGCGTGGCTAGGGATGCATCAGCGCCGTCGTCTGCGCCTCCGCATGAGCACACCTGCGAGAAGCAGCGTAATAGTTAGCACCTCAACAGTCAATGCCTCAACACCCATTCAGCCGCTTATTTTCCGCCCGCACACGTCGCAGCGCGTGTCAGGCCGATCTGCACGGCTGAGCCATCCGATGTTTTTCCCAGAATCGGCTCCGTTCGCGCCCCCGCGCTGGAGAATGGTATCCACAAAGTCCATGCCCCAAATCACCCGCCCACAATCTAAGCAAGCAAACTCTTTTGTTTGCCATACCAGCAATCCAGTGTCGCTGGAAGAGAAGTACTTGGGTGGGATAGTCTGTTGTGGCGCAGGTCTGCGAGTCGGACGCCCCTGTGGTCGAGACGGTGTTGGTGCCTGCGATTTCTTCATCAACTTCAACGTGTTCGTCAACTCACGCTCATTTATCATCGCCTGGTAAGACCGCTGCTGGAGCCTGTGAAGCTCTTCTTCGTGATTTTTCATGGTATGTTTCCCCCTCTAACGGATGAGTTTCTGGCAAATGAAGCAACGCAGCGTAGGCGTAGTTGCCATTACGCGTAGTGCGCCGGTCTTTGGACGTGTTTGCAACGCATGATCTACCTTGGCAGCGCTGTAGGTGCCATTCGCGCAACTCAAACAGAGTACTCTCTCGTCTTCGGTTACAATAGCACAATTGCGCGAAGATGCGATTTTATATGTTGTCATGGCATGCCAGGGACATGTAAGGGATCAGCGTTTGGAAGCGGCTTCGTTGGTAAGTAGTGCTGGACGGGATCTACAGGCATTTGGCTTGAAGCCGTTCCGTTTTGTGGGACACGCTCAGGCGTGCCGTGCTCCCTGCTTGGCGCGGGTGCGGGCTCTTGCGGAGAAACGGGGTTTGGCGGTGTCATGCCGTTTGGCAGTTCGTTGTGCCTCAGAGGCGAAACGTCTACACTTGGCGGCGCGACTTCTTCCCTGGCAGGCTCAGCAGGAGGCGGGTGTATTCTCTCGCCGACCGTGCCGCTCACCTGCTCAGGGCTTGGCACAAGCACTGGCTGTGATGGCGCTGCGGGTGGTGAAATCGGCTCTATAAGCTGCTGAGGCGGTTGTGGTGCTGTAGGGATGACGTTATGTCTTGGTGCGCCAGGCTCTAACGGCTGGTCCATTGGTCCATGATAACTCATTGTAGGTGGTATCCTTTCTATCTTTCGTCAAGTTGCCTGCGAAGCGCGTCCGCGAGGCTACGCGCCCGTGCTGGGCCAAGCTCTCGGATGACATCGGCTGGATTGATCGCCATCAGGGTATTGATGGTCTTTGCCATATCTTCGGGCCGCACGCCAGCGGCTTGCATGTAGTCGGCTTCGGTCGCATCATCAGGCAGGGCGATAATCGCAGATGCGCTTCTAGAGCGCTTCCACTCTTTTACTTGCTTGCCTGGGACGTGCTGGATGACACCTCCACGGACCTGATATTTATCAAGCCAGGATGAGCTTGTTGGAAGTACGCGGCTGTAGCCCCATAAGCACGTATAATGTGCATCATCGTCAATGTCGGGTATTTCGAGCGCGAGTGATTTTTGTGTGTCGGTTGTTGGTTTTGTTGTTACCATTGTATCTTTCTTTCTAATTTGAATGGCTGAGATATTGCAACGTGATGTCGCCTGGCGTGCCTGCCAGGGTGTAGTATGCTCCCTGGTCAAAGCTTGCCGCGAACGGATAGGACGTTGCCGATGCAGGGATGGTGAGTACCGCGACGGTAGCGCCTGCTGGGCTGGCATTGGGATGCCCATTGAAAAGCGTCAGCACCATAGAGGTCCCCGGATTACCAATGATGATTGGCCCCAAGAATACGCCCTTGTGGCTGGAGATGGTGTATGCACCTGAGTGACCATTGACAAAGGTTGCGGTAAACATGGTGCTGGTGACTGCGGTGACAAGTACGTCTTCTGCCGCCCCTGTGCCTCCCGCAAAATTGAGGTACTGCCCAACTTGGATATTAGACATTGACGCTGGGGTCACTACTTGCGATCCTGCCACAATCGTCGTTGGGGCAGTTGTGCCCACAGAGGTGCCAACAGGAACGTTGGTTCCGGTGGCGGTGACGTGCTGGCATTGATATTCGGTTACTGGTGAGAACCGTATGTGTCTGCTTGCCATAAAACACAGCCTGCTTTCTTTTGCTAGCAAGCCGTGTGCGGTTGCGGATTGGTTTCGATAGTGGGACGTGTGCGTCCTGGTTATGAGGTGGCGGGTGCGCCGCTAGTCTTCGTCTTCGGACGGCCAGTTAGAGCGGTCTATGGGCTCGTAGTCGGAGTCTGGTGGAACCTCTACCTTGAATGGCTGAAGTTTGCCAGCGATTACCGATGGCGGGTGCTGGGCTGTGGCCCAGACCGTCTTAATCTCTAGCGGCTGTTTTGCAGCCTGTGGAACCATGCGCGGATTTTTCTGATAGCCCTGCCGTTCGTCGGACTCGCGTCCGGGGCCGTACAAAAGATAGCTCAGTGGGCTATCTGCGTGAATCCGCTCCGATGCACTGGTTCTGGCTCTGGCAAACGCCGCAAGTACGTCGAGATACAGTTCCCTGTACAAAACTGATACGGGGTCTTCCTGGTTCCCCAAATAGGCTTGGAAGCCCTTCTCAAGCCATGCCATAATAACTGAGGTATGAACCTTTTCGGACTCGGCTGCGTCTGCAACGAAGCTGCCATTTTTTAAGTGATCCAAGATGCGCTGCTTCACGTCAGAAGGAAGCAATCGAAGATCCCGATACACCATCGGGTGTTTATCCATCACGTTCCCACCCGCTTTCCCGCTACCGCGCTGCCTGCGGAGCGTCTTTGAACGCTCCTTCTGGGCACTTTCATAGGCCACCAGGAGCCTGTAGTACCGCTGCCCTGCCCGTTCCGCTTCACTTGCACCTTTCGCTGCACGTCGGGCTTCTGTTAGTCGAGCCGACAGAGCCGTCTGCGAAATTCCAACTACTTGGCAAGCCTTGGATGCTGGGATTCCGTCGCGTATCAGCGTCGTCAACTGCAATATTTGAAGTTCTGTCAATTGTCCCCCTCTGGGTGTGCAGGCTGCGGGGAAGAGCAATCCGACACATTATCCCCCACTCGTGTGGGTCTTCCCTACAGCCCAAACATATAATACTGCATTTCATTATAGCAGGGTTGAAGAGTTTTTGCTCAGTTTTCTCAATAGGATAAATGGGGATCGTTATGACATCTCGTTGTCCGAATGAGAAAACTCTTCAATAATGTGGCGCTGCATAATCAGCAGGCGACGGATCATGATCCCATCGCGGTTTGCACGCTCAACCAGCACGGGGTCTGTGTCTTTTCTGGCATAGGGAAATTGAATGTACAGGCTATGATTCTTTAGCAGCCAGAAGCTAATATCCCGCCTCTGGTACCATGCAATTAAGCGCCGTGCTTCCCTCCCCTCTTCTTCTGTAAAGGGTATTCTTGGAGATAAGCGAACACTAAAAACAAACTCATCGTCCTGGTAAAAGTTATTGATCATTGTTTCTCTTTTTCCCCTGTACTGAGACCTCACGAATAGCCATGCTCGTTGCCTTCCTCTCACTTTGTGACTGCCTGTTATTGTTCGTGATAACTAAGTAAGCGGCCAACACTACCCACTACTTCGATGCCTTGGACCCCACGCAAGCGCTTGGTCTCTCCCTTGATATCCTCAGCGTAGCGGCGGGTTTCGTCTGAGTAGAGGTGCCCCTTTACCGTGAGAGAGAGAAGAGCATTCTTCTGTAACATGGGTGCTACACCCTCTGCACTGCACCAGGAAGTGTAGGAACGCATGATCTTCCATGTGGGTGACCAGAGCCTTTCATCCGTGGGGTCTTTCGTATTCGTCTTACAGCAATCTTCGATCCAGTGCATGATGTAGTCGCCACGGCTTCGCTGTTCTGTGGCACCTGTAATGGTACATTCTGGGGGATTGAGACCATCCTGATACCATTCGCGTGCGCCCTCGATGACCCACCACAGGATGCCACGCTGTACGCGTTCGGAGAACATCATCTCACGGATGCTTGGGTCTTCCCTGCCCAGGTAGGAGTGGAGAAACTTGACGACAAGGATTTTTCCCCATAGGGCATCATCAGCAACGTCAGCATTGATGTCGAAGTTACTGGACAGCCATATCTTAAACTGCGGTAGGTACTGGAAGCGCTGCCCAAACTTGTATTCGCAGTCAATGAGGTCGTGACCGAGTAGCGTCTTGACCTTGGACGCATCGAGCGGTTCATTGCGTTTGCCCTCAGACACTACAAGCATACGGCAGGCGCGTAGTGGTGCCAGGTCAAAGTTTTGTGTGTCACCATTGCGACGCTCGGTAAAGGTCGTAATGAGACGGCTGCCGCCTAGAGGATTCCCGAAGAGGTGCAGAAGAGGCTGAACAGTGGTGCCCTTCCCTGAGCGTGTTTTGGCAAGCAGGTGAATCATCTTATCCTCTGTGGTGTGCCCCGTTGCACTGTATCCCGCGAACCTTTTTATGAACGGGACCACTTCTTCGGACTTGTATATCTCCCTGTAGAGATGGTCAAGGAATGGAGTCGCGTCCTCAGCGGTACCGATCTCTGAATTGATGCAGGAAGTATTGAGAAACGATGGGCTATGTCCCATTACTTCACTTGTGCGCAGGTCTACCATACCAGATCTTGTTGGCAGCAGGTCTTTATCCATGTCGAAGGCGGTCAAGTGGATGGATACTTTGGGCTGTGCCTTGAGCAGCAACATGCAGGATGATACCTTTGCCGCCATCCCTTTGGCTGCTTTCAAGATCTCTTTGTCTCCAGACGCTTGCGTACGGCGCTGTCGCAGGGTGTCCAGTACGTATTCCATTACCTTTGCCTCGCCCTCGTCTTCCCAGTGGGTGCCATCGTGAGTTATCCACTTGCCCCTCGCCTCACTACTATAATGAACACCTGTGCCGTACAATTCATAGGCAGCCTGGGCGTTACCTTCGTCGCTGGCATCGTATTTGCATAGGGATGTTGCTTTGGCTCTCGCCGCTGCCTTCTGGATCGTGCGATTCACATAGTCGTAGCTACGTCGTTGTCGGAACCGTGCCCCGGAGAACCATACAGGGTGCATTAATACCGACGCAACCTGCCCCTCACTGTACCCCCATTCGAGTAGCGTTTGGATGATAAACCAGTCGTTGACAGAACGGTCAACGCGGTCTCCACCGTCTATCAAACGTGCATTGGACTCTCGTGCCGTCTCTTCTGAAAGAATACGCTTATAGAGCAGCTCCCCCATCTTTCCCATCTTGCGTATATCTTGCAGGAAGCCTTCGGTAAGCTCCTCTGCTTCGATAGGTTCCTCATAGACGGTTTCATCGACGGGTGCCCAGCGCCGTACTCCTTGAACTCGTTTTCGATCCACTTGTTAGCACCCTTAATCAGTTGCAGGTCGGTGCAGAACTCACTCAACTTAAACCCTGCTTGTATACCACGTCCTGTAAAGATAGCAAACGTGGGACCGTGCATGAAGCGTTCAAGTGCATCAAGCGTCTCTTCTATCGTCTTGCCTGTATTGTAGGTATCATAGTCTCCCCAAAGCCATCCTGACCCTGCCGTCTCTTTCTCACCACCACGCTTTCCCACAGATGGACGTTCTTTGAGCGGTGCCACCCGAAAGTAGATATTGACTCCTGGGTCACCACGATGGGCGTCAATGCATGCTACCATCTCGTCGATGGAATCAACAGTGTAGGACGCAATAAAGGCGGGCTTTTTCGTGCCGTTAAAGCCCTGGAGTGCTGTGTAGAGATCATAGGGCACGTCTGCATAGAGCGTTGCAAAGAAGTCGTGCAGAGACGGCTTGTTGGTACCCTGGTCATAGGTATCCTGGTCATAGGTATCTTGGTCATAATAGGTCGCCATAGGTATAAAATCCCCCTATTTATCAGCCCTCCTCGCCAAGAAACACGCACAGAGAGAACGTATCCCTCTAGACAGTTAGCACTGTCGTGTGTTAAACTTCACGGTAGTGAGAAGGTGTTAGTCTTTCCGTAGTCAAGGAGAGGGCAAACACGTGGAGCATCGCAACCGCAAATTGTGGTGCTCTTATTTTATTGTTTAGGTTTCGCTTCGCGTCTAGATTTCTCTTCAAGCAGTTCTTTCACGCGATTGAACTCTTGAAGAGACAGGTATCCATTCGCATCAAAAGCAAACTTGCGCGACTTCAACCCAAGCACTTTGAGATAGTAATGTAAATTTATGCGTTCAATCATGAGTGCTCTAGCTGCTTCCCTCAGACTGATAAGATCAGTCTCTTCATTGACCATAACTGGTGCCATAGTTCCACTCCTTTCGCTTTGAGACGACTATTTTTAAGCTCCTACTTTCTTCTATAAAAGAGTATAATCCATCCAAAGCCTTTTGTCAAATGAAGCCGCTCCCCAGGCCGTTTAGCACCATATGATGCTATACTTTTTTTAGGCTGAAAAAATGAACGTAGGGGGGACGGGACAGAACTATTATGGGACAAAAGTTTTTGTCCTATTGTCCCACATTTGAAACGGCTTGTGAGCCCGTTGGAATACATGTTATGGGACAGCGGGACAAAAATTTTCCTATTGTAGCAATATATTTTTGTATATCCTTTATATACTCATCCTTATATACCTACATATTTTTATGTACTCATTAATATAATATTTTTGTCCCGTTGTCCCAAAGAAGATATAAGATAGCTTGTAATGCTGATTTAGTTTAGGACAAAACATGGGACAAAACATGGGACAGGGACAAAAACAGGACAGGGGAATAGATAACACATTGACTGGCTTTTCTTGCCCACTATGGGCAAAACATCCCTATCTTCTTGCCCGTTTCGGGCAGATGTCCCTAGTTTTCTTGCCCGATCTTGCCCAGACTCCTACACTTTTTGCTCAGTTTCACCCATAAATCTGCCCGTTTATGCACTTGCCCGACCTGCCCACTGAACTGATGACCCTCAGTATGCCCCGTTTTCGTCGAGTCGTCTGCACATATTCTCTGTGTTACGCGCAACTACACGTAACCGAACCGCCCAGGAAGAAATGGGTACCCCCTGTGGAAGAAACCTACTGCTGGCACCCCAACTCGGAAAAACGCGAGGGCGTCCAGTGAAATTGACTTAGCTTGGGCACAAAAAAAGAGCAGCCTTTTTACGGGCTGCTCCTGTCGGGTGTCTCCCCTACTTTCGGCGCAATATCGAACCTAACGCTTTGCCACCTACTGAATGAGCGTACTTATTGGTTGTCGCTATGTTCGCGTGCCCGGCCTCATCCCTGATTTCAGGTCCAGTCACCCCTGCCTGCCACAAGTGAGAGATGTGGGCATGACGAAAGAAGTGAGGGGAAGCGTCGATCCCTGCCTTTTCTGCTGCCCCGACGACAATGCGCTGGGCTTGGGTCGTCGTCATGCACGTGCCCGTCTTTGTGCTGGGGAAGACGCAAGCCGCCCTGTGGGAAAGCGCAAGCAGTTCGTCGCGCAGCTCCTCATCAATGTGGATGTAGCGTGTTTTGCCACCCTTGCCGAATACCACAAGTGTAGCGCCACTGGGAGTCGGTAGAATGTCCTTCCAGGTTAAGGCAACAACCTCACTGACACGCATCCCCGTGAAGTACATCAGGTTCATCATGGTACGGTCACGCTCGGTCTTGGCTTGCCTGGTGATGGCTTCCACCTGCTCCTGGGTCAAGTACCGCTCTGCTTGCGTCTCCTTTAGCTTGGGCGTGCGCAAGAACTCAGCAGGGTTAACCCCTATGAGCCCTGCTTGTCGTAACCTCTTGTAGAGAGACTTAATTGCAGCAATAGCCCTACCTCTCGTCGCATCTGCTTTACTCATGAGTCGGTCACGCTCGTATGCCTGTAGATCGAATATGGTGATGTCCTGTAGATGCTTGCCGGTGTCGTCGAGCAGATCTCTGATCTCACGCCTGTACCCCCGCTGGGTACCTGCTGGGAGACCCTGTAACCACATGTCGATGAGGGTTGTGTCAGTATCCTCATACATGGTCACGTCGGTCGCGTCAACGGGGTCAACCAGGGTTAATTCTCTGCCTGTCATGCCCGTTATTCCTTTCCGTGCACGTATGAAAAGTGTTGTTTTCATACATCATCCTACTGTTTATGGAGCATCTTCCGGTAGTTCAACCCTGTACTGTGCGGGTAGTGGCACGCCGTCGCTCTCGCGCCACACGCAGGTGCAACTCTCTTCAATCGTCTCAGCGTATGCCTCTTCCAAGGGAAGCAGTCCATCGTCTGGAGAGAACGCATCGACGACCCACACCTCGTGCGGGTTACCCTCTGTGGCTGGTTGCTTCTCGCGCACCTGAAAAAAAACTTCTGGATCGCTCCGGTTCACCCACACCTCGATAGGATTATTTATCGTCCTCATGGGTCGCCCCTTTCTTCGTCGATTCCTTCTGTTTGACCGTGATTTTTTCCAGGTCGGCGCGATTATAGAGCGATGTGCGCCCATCAAACGGCTTCGAGCGGATTTTCGCGTATGGCTCACGGGAGAGCCACCTGACGTAGTCCTGTTTAATCGTATGCCCGCTCCTCTGGGTAAGCAAGTCGGCAGCTTCCCGCCCGCTGATCCACTCTTCTTTTTTCTGCGGCATGGTGTGTCCTCCTTTCCTGCCTCTGAGTATACGCGTCGGGCAGCCGTTCTGTCAACCTGCTGAAGGATGACAGAAACGGCAGTCTGTCGGTTAGCGCAGGGCGACCGTGTGTCCGTTCGACGGTGCTAGCACCTCAGTCAGCGCGTCGGGGTTAACGTGCCCGTTCGTCGGTAACGCCTTCGGGCTCCTTTGTCGCTTCTAAGAATGACTCGTAAATTTCTTTTCGATCCTGGTTTGTGCACCATGCTCGAATCGCTTGTATCCGCTCCCTAGCTGATACAAGGTTCGTCGAATTGCGGAGCGTCGTGAGGATATTTTTAAGCGCTATCTGGTCGTTGGTCTCTTCTCCACCCGTGCCAGCCTGTTGATAAAGCTCCTGATACTGCTTGATCAATTTTTCCATGGTCGTATCCTTTCTGGGCGAGCTGTTGCCAGCCCGCCCAACTCTTTTCTAGCGGTTACGGTAGGGGCCTTTTAGCTCGTCGGGTAGCTCGTCTACACAGTTGTAGCCTTTAACCCAGCTCTCTTCCTGAAAATGCCAATGGAAGAACGCTATCTCGTTGGTGATAGCCTCGCGTAGCTCTTTCGTCGGGCAATCGTAGACTGTTATGTCACCCTCGCAATACTCAGCTACAGAGTACTTGTTGGGCTCGTCGCGATGGTAAATGACGACTAGCGGCCATGACCCTAAATCCCAGCCACGGCTCCCCCACACTGGTACTGCGTGCCATTTACGCGCTTGCGCAACTTCCATCGTGTCGTAGCCGTCCATGCCCATCATTTGAGCGGCAGCCCAGAAAGCTTTGGGCTCAACCTGATACTGCTCTAATTCTGCTTTCATCGTTGTGTCCTTTCTGAGCGGGCTATACAAGCCCGCTCAATGCTGAACTATTCTTGGATACCAGGGTAGTGGTTAGCCATGTAGTGGATGTCTGGCATGAACGTGTCTGAAAGCTCAAAAACCGATTCACCGTGCTCAATGCACCATTGGAAGAGCACGCCTCTTAAAAAGTAAAAAAGTTGCTGAGGAACAAACTCATCTTTGTGAGCTATGGCGGCATCACACAACGCGCCAAAGAGGTCTTTGTCAGGTTGTGGGGATTGCTCCTTTTTGACAACCATTGAAACCCCATCAACATTTTCCCTGACATACCCGTTAGGGATATCAGAGACGAGGTGCATACCGACAAGCACAGGAGTGTAGCGCTTGCAAAGGTAGTCAAAGGCTGAATCCCACGTGGGAAACTCGCGGAACGTGCCATGTTGCTTGTAATGTGTCCACTGGCTACGCCAGCCACGTTTGTAGCAAGCAATGTACTTTTCCTGGCGTGGTATTCTGGAGATGCGAAAAGAGATGTTTGTATTCATGAGATTGTATCCCTCTCCACGGCTAAAAATAGCCGTTCGATTTTAAGCTTGTCCATTGTCCCTTGCCGATAATCACGTGATCCACTAATGGAATGTCGAGCTTATCACCCATTTCAGCAATAACGCGTGTAACGTCGATATCCTCTTGACTAGGATTCGGGTTGCCACTGGGATGATTGTGCACGATGATAATTGATAGGCTATTCAACAAAAGAGCTGTTCTGAACACTTCGGAGACGCGTACCACTGACGCATTAAGAGAGCCGGTATAGAGGTGATGAATCGCTTGAACTTGATGTTTACCGTCAAGGCAGACAACGTGAAACTCCTCGTGATCCAAGTCACCCAACTGAACCATGAGCAACGCGGCTATGTCGTGTGGGGAAACAATTTGTGTTTTCTTCTCAGGAGTCAGAAGCGCCTGAATCAAGTCAAGGACTCCTTGTAGCTCTTGTGGGATATCCGCCGTTTTTGTCGATGTGCCCACGTGAATCCCTTGCGCGGCATAGGTGCGCAGTGCAGTGATATCGACGTACTTTGAAACCGCTTCACGCAATCTTTTTGCGTTCAATTCGCGCTTTTCAGCGAGTGTGAGATAGCGTTGTGCCATGGTATACTCCTTGTTGGGTGGCTAAAACTTTGGTGGTTACGGCTTACCTGGCGTGGGAAGCGGCTATTCCACTAGCCGCTTCTCATCTACTTGACTCTTATTCGTGCTCTTGAAGAGCACCGTCGAATCCTATCAAAACGTCTTGAATAAACTCAGCAAACCAAAGGTCGCCAGGGTATGGGACATGGCTTGCTAACGGTGTCCAGAAACTTCCCGTATCTGCATAGACATAGACAAGCGGACAATTCCAGTTCTGATTTGAAAACCGGAGAACTACAAGAATTTCAACTCTTGTGCGGAGTGATGTGAGATAAATCTTTTGATGCATCAAAGCACATCCTTTTCTAACTGACTTGCTCGAAACAATACCCATGCTCACTCGCATGTGTGAGCATTGTTTCATAGTCGCTTGCCGCAAAGACTTGCGGTATGTTGCACTTCCGTGCACGCGCTATAGATGGGCCTTCAATGGACACGAAGTAAATGTCGGATTCGGCATTGTAGACGACTGTTATTGTCGAGTTTTCCCATGCTTGATTCCAGCGTTCTAATGGTGATGTCATAGTTGAACTCCTTTTCTAACTCAGTACCACCTACAGCTAAGATTTTTGTGGCTAGGGTAACTTTCGGCGTCAACGCCGTCTCGTTGAATGCCCCAAAGATGAGCGGCATATGTGCCTAGTGGCACATTTTTATAGCCTTGCTCATCACGTTCCGCCAGGATCGACAACTCAAGAGCAACGTATTTTTTGCCTACTGGGATTCTGTGAGGATTCATCCCTAAACGGCGTAGGTGATGACGATCAATGGGAATGAGTTGACAAGCAAGCGGCATGTAGATAAGCATTGCAAGCGAGACGGTTTTATGTGACATGCCGTGAATGAGCGTTACAAGCTCTTCTCTCATTGCACATTGGCCGTCATAGTCAAGCGGCATATCGACAAATTTGTCGAGCTTGCCGCTTAGCCATAGCTCATCTATGGCATACAATGCGTCTAAATGACTTCCAAATAGGACACCGTGCGATAGACGTAACAACGCAGTCAGTGTTTCACGGTCTGGTAACGGTTTGTTGGTAAAAGGTGCGATTAAGCGCGACATACGGCCATTAGCGCTTAGCTCTTGTAACTTTGACAATGCTCCAGACCGCAAGGCAAAAACGAGTGATGGAGCTTTGTCACCGTACAAAAGCTCCATCATTCCATCGGTAGATGCTTGTAGACTAATCATCGCAACTTCACTCCATACTTGCGTAAGGCAAGCTCTTTTAATTCGTTTCTGTCATACGAATCCTTGATCCATAAAAAACGGATGTACAACGAGTACTTCCAACGTTTGACGCCGTTGCGCGTGATGGATACCTTGCGTATCTCATTCATGGGTGAAACTCTTTCCTTGAAAATAATCACAACAATTAGCTCGCATCTACACACAAGTAGCAACCCATGTGCAGAAACCAACTAACTGGGGACTAATCATCATAGCCGTAGATATCAGGCTCAGATGCTAGCAAGCTAGGATTGTAGGAATCCGTAAACTCCTCACATTCATTGGTGATGGGTTGCGCGAATGGATCGAGGGTATACTCCTCATGTGAGAACTGGGATTCCATGGCTTGCACTATGGACGGTACAAGCATATCCGCTTCAATAGATGCTTGTTGCAATGCAATACCACGCCAGTATGCATCATTGTGTTTGATGACTGCGTTGACGTTGTACATCTCTTCAATGGGAAGAGACCAATGATTCGCATTCACGAGTACTTCTAACACATGCAAGCCAAGATTCCATGTGTACGTGGAAACGGTGCTATCTGCAAAAAGTACGTAGTGGTTGTACGTGCCACTATTCCAGGTAAGACACCGATTCCAGTCACGATGTGACGCTTGTGAGTCTGGGTGACTTGCCCAGATGTCATGAGAGATACTGGGACGAACAATAGTGACGCCAGTATGTTGTGTTGCCATGGTAGTAACTCCTCTTTGTTTTGCAATAACCTAACGCCTTACCACACTGGTAAAGCGTCACGTCACTACAACCATAAAGCGGCATGTCACGTGCATTTATGGAAGAGTTTTAGGAGATGCGTCTCTCAAAGCGTTTTATGTATCTCACATGTCTAGCCGTGTTAAAGTCACTAAGTCAAAACACTTTACCTAGAGGCATGAATCGAATCCGTTTACGCTTCTTTGTGCGTCTCCTGTAGCTCACTTGCGTTTTTCCTGTTTAGCGCGTTTTTATCAGCGTAGGGAATCTGTTCGCTTATCTAAACCTTAACCGTACTAAGCGCAAGTGTTCAATTGTTGGGCAACTATGCCATAGACCCTCCGTCTCAGAACTGTTTTTTTGTTTTAATTATACCCTACAGGAGGGTGAAAGTCAACCTACAGGAGGGTGAAAATGGGTGAAAAAAGTAGTATCTTTTGACTTACCCAACATTTCTATGGAAGCATGGAAAGCTAGCTAGCATGGGAGCATAAGCATAGATGTAAATGCTATGGCTATGTAGTGGATGCTATGACTACTGATATGAATGAGTGATGAGTGATAAGGCTGTAGCTGTAGCTGTGTTGGCTGTGACTGCTGCTGCTGCTGCTGCTGCTGCTGCTGCTGTATGAGGAGGGTGACTGTGACTGTGTTGCTTGCTGCTGCTGTGTGACTGCTGCTGCTGTGTGACTGCTGCTGAGTTGTCAATGGTAGAAATGCGAACGTTTGTTCGCAAAACTTTGTCGCGGGAAGGGCTAAGTGGTGTCTAAGACGGGAAAGAAAATCCAATGGATGAGTTTATTTTTACTACAC
>WNGP01000437.1_pt1 | contig 31966 bp, 27 predicted proteins | sample 5407671 | NCBI WGS metagenome assembly WNGP01 (sample SAMN13153381, study PRJNA577476) | soil metagenome | isolation source: 40 cm soil or saprolite under Garry oak tree replicate 2 | place: USA:California | collected 2016-06-15 | reverse complement strand
GCCGGGCTGGCGGCTTGCCTGGTGGCCGCCGTAACCGTTGGCTGCGGATCGGTCCAGGCGGCGCCATCAGCACATCCGGGCCAGCGACCGGGCTGCCAGGGCCAGCCACCCACCATCACGCAGGCCGACAACGAGAAGACCTTCTGTGCCCGGGTCGGCGACACGGTGGCCGTGCTCCTGCACAGCAACAAGTCCAGCCGGTGGCTCCCGCCACTGGCCAGCAGCGGCGCGCTGCAGCCGACTCCCAACGGCGCGGCCTCCCTGGCCGTGGGGGTTACCGGCGGCTGGTTCGCCGCGGTCCGGCCCGGGCGGGTGCTGGTGACCTCGGTCCGGCCGCCGTGCCAGGTCGCCATCTCCGCGGAGAAGGGAGGCCTGGAGCCCGCGGACCCGGTGCCTAATCCTTATCCGCTCCGGTTCTGCCCGCCGGGGCAGCGCTTCAGCGTCTCGATTATCGTGACGAGTTAGGCACAGTCACCCATCGAACCCGGGGTTCCCCGTGCCCTGTCAGGTTAGCGATACCTGGAGGTGATGGTCATGACCGGCGAGACGATGCGCGACCTGCTCAAGCCTCTCATCGGTAAGTCCGGGCAGATTTCCATGCTAGTGAGCAGGATCGGGCCGATCGCTTTCCCGATGGCCGAGAACAAGAAGCTCACTGGTGTGGAGGTTCGCCAGGATGGCCTGGTCCGTATCGAGCGCTCGACCGGGTGGGCCGTGATCGACCCGGATCAGGTCGTCGCGGTGGTCTGGAACGACGATTCGGACAGCACGCCTGGTCAGTTCTTGTGAGCCGATGCGGAAAGCCCGCACGCGCCTGCACCAACGGCGCCTGCCCCGGCCCTCCGGCCTGCCCGGCCCTCCGGCCTGCCCCGCCACCGCTTCCCGCATGCCCCATGAGTCCCGCGCGCCCCGTCCCGGAACCCGGATCCGCCCGCCCGCCCGCGGCAGCAACCACGCCGATGTCACATCGACGTTGCCAGGGCCACCCCGATGTCACATCGGCGTGGCTCATTTCCGGAGTGAGCGTCACGCGGCGGGTCCGGGGCTGTCCCGGTAGCGGCCGAGGTGGCTGCGGCGGTGCTCCCGGCTGACGCGACAGGCCCGGCGCGACAGCTGACCGGCATTGACTCATGGATCGGGTTTCTGTCGCTGCGGCGACCGCCCGCATCGGATCGATCGTATATTCGATTTATCTCTTTATCGTACGAAATTCGCTGCATTATGATACTTTGGAAGTACAACTTGAAATGAGATGAAACGCGATGCCCTTCAGATCGGCGCCGTCACGAAGAGCGTCCAGTGTGACACAATCCGAAATCGCCATCGGCCTCGTGATCGCTGATATGGGAAGCGCCGACCAGCTTGCTCATGCCGACCCTGCCCTCCGCGTCGCCTGCCCCACCTGCGAAGCACTCAGCCATCAGCGATGCCTGGAGCGCAACCCCAAGCAATACGTCACCCCGCACGTCGAGCGTGCGGCGCTCGTAACCGGTGCCGCCACCTAAACCACAAGCGGTCCCGGCTTGCCGCTCGGCTGCGGCACGATTGCGAACAGCCCGCAAGAAGGTCCAGGGCCTCCCTGCGGGCTTCCGCTATCACGACCTGCTTTTAACCTCAGCAGTCGTAGTAGAGCTCGAACTCGTGCGGGTGCGGCCGCAGCCGGAGCTCGTCGAGCTCGACGGTCCGCTTGTAGTCCAGCCAGATCTCGATCAGGTCGTTGGTGAACACGCCGCCCTCGGTGAGGAAGGCGTGGTCGGTCTCCAGCTTATCGAGCACCGCGTCGAGGGAGCCGGGCACCTGCGGGATGGCGGCCGCCTCGTCCGGCGGCAGCTCGTACAGGTCCTTGTCCACCGGCTCCGGCGGCTCGATCTTGTTCTTGATCCCGTCCAGGCCCGCCATCAGCATCGCGGCGAAGGCGAGATACGGGTTGCAGGACGGGTCGGGGACGCGGAACTCGACGCGCTTGGCCTTCGGGTTCGTGCCGGTGATCGGGATGCGCGCGCAGGCCGAGCGGTTGCGCTGTGAGTAGACCAGGTTGACCGGGGCCTCGAAGCCGGGGACCAGCCGGTGGTAGGAGTTCGCCGTCGGGTTGGTGAACGCCAGCAGCGAGGGCGCGTGCTTGAGCAGCCCGCCGATGTAGTACCGGCCGAGGTCCGAAAGTCCGGCGTAGCCGACCTCGTCGTAGAACAGCGGCGAGCCGTCCTTCCAGATGGACTGGTGGCAGTGCATCCCGTTGCCGTTGTCACCGAACAGCGGCTTAGGCATGAACGTCACGGTCTTGCCCGCCGCCTGGGCGGTGCACTTGATGATGTACTTGAAGAGCATCAGCCTGTCGGCTTGCGCCAGCAGAGAGCTGAACCGCATGTTGATTTCCGCCTGGCCCGCGGTGCCGACCTCGTGGTGCTGCATCTCGACCTGGATGCCGGAGGCGAGCAGGTTGCTCGTCATTTCCGAGCGCAGGTCCACGAAGTGGTCCATCGGCGGCACGGGGAAATAGCCGCCCTTGTACCTGGGCTTGTAGGCGAGGTTGCCGCCGGCCTCGTCCTTGCCGCTGTTCCACGCGCCTTCCACCGAGTCGATGTGGTAGTAGCCCTCGTTCGCGGAGGTGGAGAAGCGCGCCGAGTCGAAGATGTAGAACTCAGCTTCAGGGCCGAAGTACGCCGTGTCGCCGATGCCGGTGCCGCGCAGGTAGTCCTCGGCCTTGCGGGCGACGTTGCGCGGGTCCCTGGAGTAAGGCGCGCCGGTCAGCGGGTCGTGCACGAAGAACGTGAGGTTCAGGGTCTTACGCGTGCGGAACGGGTCGATCACCGCGGTGCTCGGGTCCGGCAGCAGCTGCATGTCGGACTCGTGGATCTGCTGGAACCCGCGGATCGACGAGCCGTCGAACATGAGGCCGTCGGTGAAGACGTCTTCACTAAACGACACGCTGGGCACGGTGAAGTGCTGCATCGTTCCAGGCAGGTCACAGAACCTGACGTCGACGAACTCCACGTTTTCCTCTGCGATGAAGCGGAGGACCTCCTCGGCACTGCTGAACATCAACCCTCCTGGGTCCAGGGCACGCTTTCGGTTCTCAAGGCACGCGATTAGGACGTTAGCCGTCGGCAATTTCCGCGCCGTGTCTGATGTGTTTCACGGATGTTACGGGCCGACAGCCAAGGTCAGATCCCTATTATGGCCCGCTGCCAGCCCGATGTCCCGGAACGGATACCGTGGTGTCGTGGCCAAGAAACCCAGTACCACGCAGCTGACCGCCCCGTCGGCCACCGGCGAGCTGCCCTATCCGGGCCAGCGGTTCGGCCTGCCCGAGCGCGGCTCCGGGAGCGTGGCCAGCATGCCCCGCCGGGTACTGGCGCTGTTCATCGACTGGCTGCTCAGCATGCTGATCGCGTACTGGCTCACCGGCTCGCAGTTCTGGACCATCGCCGTCTTCGCGGTGGAGGTCTACGTGCTCACCGCGACGACCGGATTCACCGTCGGGAAGCGGCTGGTCGGCATCAGGACGATACGGACCAACGGCGGCCTGGTCGGCCTCCGGTGGGCACTGGTCCGGACGGCGATCCTGCTCACCGTGATCCCGCCGCTGCTGACCGATCGCGATCTGCGCGGCCTGCACGACCGCGCCTCGGACACCATCGTCGTCCGGCTGTAACCGGCCTCCAGAACCGGCCTCCAGCGTCGGCTTAGCGGGCCTTCGGCCTGGGCATCTTGGGCTGCCTGACGTTCCTCGGGATCGGCCCCTTCGGTGCCTGCAGCGACGGCTGCAGCGCCTTGAGTCGGTGGTTGATGTCGCTGACCGCGGCCGGCTTCAACTGGCGCGGCAGCCTCATGACCTTGCGCTGCAGTTTGCTGATCGGGACCTGCCCCTCGCCGTCCCCGACCTGGAACTCGATGATGGGCACCTCGTAAGCCACCCGGGCGACCCGCTTCTTCTCCGCCGCGAGCAAGCTGGCCAGCCCTCTGGGGGAGCCCTCGCCGACCAGGATGACGCCCGCCCGGCCCACGGCCCGGTGCACCACGTCCATGTTCCTGTTGGCGGCGATCGCCGGGGTCACCGTCCAGTTGCCGCGCATGTTCTCCAGCACGGCGGCCGCCGCGCCCGGCTGTCCCTCGATGGCCGAGTACTGCGCGGCCTGCGCGAACCTGCCGAACAAGATCGTCGTGACCAGCAGGCCAAGCAGCACGCCCAAGGGGATGAGCAGCGGGGCAAGCCCGGTGAGCAGCCCGACGACCACCAGGATCACCAGGACGCCCAGGCCGCTGCCGAGGACGATGGGCATCGCCTTCGGGTTGGACTTGCGCACCAGGCCGGCGACCATGCGGATCTGCTTCAGCCGCCCGGCCCCTGCCAGGTCCTCGGCGGCGCCCTTAGTGATGGCCGGGTCAGCGGCCTCAGACTTCCTTGACATGCGTGCCATGCTCCGCAGCATACGGTTAAGCCGCCCCGGACAGAAACCGCCGACCTGAAATCCGCGCTGCCGTAGTCTCCCGGGCGCTTATGGTGGGAGAGGCGCTCGAATGGATCGGGACGTGCCGTCTGGCTCACAGGAAGTTGTCATGAGACTGCGGCCGCATCGGCGGAACCTTGTCGTATGGAATTCGTCCGCTGTCCCGGCCGGCAGGTTCGGGGGCAGGCGGAGTCCGCGGCGCACACGACCACCACGCACCAGGCGGTTCCGCTGGTGGCTTCGTACCGGCGCGCTGCTCATGGTCCTCGGTGTCCTGCGGATCGTCCGCACGGCGCGGGTCCGCTGGGAGCCCGTGTCACTCTTCGTCGGCGTCCTGCTCATGGTCATCGGGTTCGTGCTGCCCGCCGTCGCCGGGGCCTTTCTGCTCGGGCTGCTGGTCCTTATCGTCGCCCTGCTGAAGGGAATAAGGGAACAACGCCAGGAACGCGACCCAGCCGGCGGAGGGTCTGGCCCTTAGAGAGCCGGGGCCGAATCGGCCCGCTGCTCGATGGCCTGCGCGTACAGCCGCCCGGCCCGGTAGGAGGACCGCACCAGCGGCCCGGACATCACGCCTGCGAACCCGAGTTCCTCCGCCTCCTCGCGCAGCTCCACGAACTCCTCGGGCTTGACCCAGCGCTCCACCGGATGGTGCCGCGGCGTCGGCCGAAGGTACTGGGTGATCGTCAGCAGGTCGCAGCCGACGGCGCGCAGGTCCGTCATGGCCTCGGTGATCTCGTGCCGCTCCTCGCCCAGCCCGAGGATCAGGTTGGACTTCGTGACCAGCCGCGCCTCGCGGGCCGCGCGCAGCACGTCGAGCGAGCGCGAGTACCGGAAGCCGGGCCTGATCCGCCGGAAGATCCGCGGCACGGTCTCGATGTTGTGGGCTAGGACTTCCGGCTGGGCGTCGAAGACCAGCGCCAGCCGGCCCGGCTCGGCGTTGAAGTCGGGAATGAGCAGTTCCACGCCGCAGCCTGGGATGGCGGCGTGGATCTCGCGGCAGACTTGCGCGTACAGCCACGCGCCGCCGTCGGCCAGGTCGTCACGCGCGACGCCGGTCACGGTCGCGTACTTCAGGCCCATGGCGGCGACGGACTCCGCGACCCGCCGCGGCTCGCCCTCGTCGAGCGGCAGCGGCTTGCCGGTGTCGATCTGGCAGAAGTCGCACCGCCGGGTGCACTGGTCGCCGCCGATGAGGAAGGTCGCCTCGCGGTCCTCCCAGCACTCGAAGATGTTCGGGCAGCCGGCTTCCTCGCAGACCGTGTGCAGGCCTTCGCTCCGGACCAGCGTCTTCAGCTCCGTGTAGGACGGCCCGGTGCGCAGCCTGGTCTTGATCCACGGCGGCTTCCGCTCGATCGGGACCTGGCTGTTGCGGGCCTCGAGGCGGAGCATGCGCCGGCCTTCGGGTGCGAGTACCACCCCTCCAGGGTATGTCGCCGCCGGCCCATGGCCGTAAGGGGCACAGCATGATCTTGAGCACGCTGCGCGGCCTGATCTAACGGGCCGCCGCCAGCGGGACGGCGGCGAGCGTTTCCGGCCTCGGGCCGGCCAGCACGCCGGGGTCGTGTACGTGCCGCCAGGCGCGGTACCCGAGGACGTCGGCGAGGTGGCGTTTCATCACCTGCGTCAGCTGGGCCACCGTGATGTCGCGGCCGGTCTCGGCGGACAGCGTGGTCACTCCGGCGTCACGAATGCCGCACGGGACGATCCGGTCGTACCAGGACAGGTCGCAGTCGGCGTTCAGCGCGAACCCGTGCATGGTGACGCCGCGCGCCACCCGCGCGCCGATCGCGCCCACCTTCCGGTCTGGCGCGCCCTCGTCGCCGCGTACCCAGGCGCCGCTGCGCCCGGCCACGCGTTCGGTGGCCACGCCGAACTCCGCGCACGTCCGGATCATGGCCTCCTCGAGCGCGCGCACGTAGGCCACCACGTCCAGCGGCTCGCGGAGCTTTATGATCGGGTACCCGGTCAGTTGCCCGGGACCGTGCCAGGTGATCTTGCCGCCACGGTCCACGTCGATGACCGGCGCCCCCGGATCGCCGAACGGCCGGTCGGACGCCGCCGTCCGCTTGCCGGCCGTGTACACCGGCTCGTGCTCGAGCAGCAGGCAGCTGTCGGGAGCCTCATCTGCCACCCGCCGGGCGTGCACACGCCGCTGCAGGTCCCAGCCCTCGCGGTACTCCACGGGAACGGCGCCGAAGTCAAGATAGACAAACTCGCTCACTTTGCCCAGCTTACGCGCGGCCGGGCCACGGCAGGCCGGGCCGGCGCACAGGGTCGCCGGCTCACGGCGCAGGGACCGCACAGCTAGCACGCAGCCGGCAGGAGGACAATGAGGAGGTGATAGATAAGGCCGAATTGCGCCGGCTGAGCCGGGCCGAGCGCCAGGAACTGGCCGCCTTGCTCGCCGAACTCGACGAGCCCGCTACCCCGGGCGGGGCTGCCACCTCCGGCGAGCCAGTCGCCCCAGGCGAGACCGCCGCCTGCGACGGGCCCGACCTGGTCGCGGCCAACCCGTACCGGATCGACTCGACGCTGCGGCGGGAACGGCGGCTGGCGCTGCTAGTCTCGGCGGCCTGCTGCGTGGTCCTGGCCGGCTGGATCGTCCTGCTCGCCGCCACCCTGCCGCACCAGTTCGACGCGCATCACTGGCGTGCCGTCTGGGTGAACTTCGACGTGTTCCTGCTCGCGGCGTTCACCGCGACCGCGTGGGCGATCTGGCGGCAGCGGCAGGTCCTGATCTTGCTGCTGGTGCTCATCGGCACCATGCTGTGCTGCGACGCGTGGTTCGACGTCGGCACGTCGCTGGCGACGCGCGGGTTCACGATAAGCCTGCTGTCCGCGGTCTTCGCCGAGCTGCCGCTCGCCTTCCTGGCCTTCGCCGGGGCGCGACGCCTGCTCAGGGCCACGGTCGCCGCCGGGATCCTGGCCGGCGCCAGAGCCCAGTTCGGCCAGGCGGCCCAGTTCGGCCGGGTGGCCCAGGTCGGCCAGCCGACCCTGGTCGGCGCCGGGGCCCCGGCCAGCGCCGCCGCGGCCAGCCCAGGTACCCCCGACTGGGCCCAGGTCGGCAACTGGGGCCGGAGCTGCGCGGGTCAGTCCCTTCGTCGCGCGCGGCTGGCCGGGGCCGGTCTCGACGAGGCCCTGCCGCGCCGCCGCGGCCAGCGCCGCGCCTGGCGCGCCGGGCGAGCCCGTCAGTCGGCCTGACCGCGCCAGGCGCAGAATGGAAATGTGATCATTGAGGCTGAACTACGCCGGATGACCCCGGATGAGCGGCGTCAGCTGGCCCGCACCCTGGCCGCCATTGACCGGCCGCACCCGCTTCTGGATCCCAGGCTCCGGCGGCGCAGGCGGTTCGGCCTGCTGTTCATGACGGCGTGCTGCCTCGGGCTGGCCGCCTGGATCGCGATCCTCATCCTGACCTTGCCCGGGCGCTATACCTCGCACGACTGGCGGGCCGCGTGGGTCGGCCTGGACATCGCTGAACTAGCCGGCTTCGCCGCGACCGCCTGGGCGGCCTGGAACCAGCGCCAGGTCCTCATCTTCTTCATGATCATCACCGGCACGCTGCTCGTCTGCGACGCGTGGTTCGACCTGGCCCTCGACTATGGCTCGCGCGGTTTCACGATGAGCCTCGTCTCCGCTCTAGTGGCCGAGCTGCCGTTGGCCCTGCTGCTGTTCACCAGCGCTCGGCGGCTGGTCCGGGTCACTATCCAGGCGATGATGCAGCTCAGCGGGGTCGCGGGGCCCGTTCCGCCGCTATGGCGGATCCCGCTGTTCGCGGACGGCCTGGAAGAGGCGCTGCCGACCCGGTTCAGGCCCCGGGCCGCGGAAGCCGAGGCCACAGCGGAGGCCGAGGCCACAGCGGAGGCCGAGGCACAAATCACGGCCGATGTCACAGCCGCCGAAGGCCCCTCGTCTTTAGGGATCAGACGATCCCGAGGGGAGAACCGTGGACCCGAGCCAGTACACCGAATACCGCCCGCTGATGTTCTCGATCGCCTACCGGATGACCGGCAGCGTCGGCGATGCCGAGGACATCGTGCAAGAGGCCTTCCTGCGGGCCGGCAAGGACGCCGAGGTCGAGTCGCCCAAGGCGTACCTGGCCACGATCACCACCCGGCTGGCCATCGACCACCTGCGCTCGGCCCGCGTCCGCCGCGAGTCCTACGTCGGGACCTGGCTCCCCGAGCCGCTCATCGGGACCGGTTTCGGGGATTTCGGGGGTTTGAGGGGCGAGCCCGATCCGGCCGAACTCGCCGAGACCTCCGACTCCCTGTCGATGGCGTTCCTGGTGCTGCTGGAGAGCCTGGCCCCGGCCGAACGCGCCGTGTTCCTCCTCCGCGAGGTGTTCGGCTACGCGTACCAGGAGATCGCCGGCATCACGGGCAAGACCGAGGCCGCCTGCCGGCAGATCTTCACCCGGGCCCGCCGCCGCATCGACGAGGGACGGCCGCGGTTCGAGACGTCCCGCGCCGAGGGCGAGGAGCTCACCGCCCTGTTCCTGGCCGCGGCGGGCGGCGGCGACATGACCAGCCTGCTCGAGCGGCTGGCCCCGGACGTGGTGTTCTACGGGGACAGCGGCGGCAAGGGCGAGACGACGTTCATCGCCCCGGTGTTCGGCCGCGAGAAGGTGGCCGAGGTGATCAGGATCCAGGTCAGCCGGACCCTGCACCTGGGCGCCTCGCTCCGCGCCGCCTGGGTGAACAGGCAGCCGGGCGTCCTGGCCTGTGACGCCGACGGCGACCTGATCGCGGTCATCGCGCTCGACGTGCTCGACGGCCAGGTGCTGGCCATCCGGACGATCGCCAACCCGGAGAAGCTGCAGCATGTCGGTCCGGTCTCGCAAACCTGGCACCTGCGCTGGAGCGAACAGGGCGAGGAGAGCTGAGGTGTCACGCCCGCGGGGGTGGCTGCGTCTCAGAGGGCGTACATGTAAAGGGCACAGGAAAGGAAAGGGATCATGCGAGTCTTCGTCGCGGGGGCGACCGGAGTGATCGGTCAGTACCTGGTTCCCAGCCTGGTCGCGGCCGGACACGAAGTCACCGGCAGCACGCGCTCGCCGGCCAAGGCGATCCAGCTGAAGAGCGCCGGCGCGACGCCCGCCATTGTCGACGGCCTGGACCGTCAGGCCGTACTCGAGACGGTCAGGGCCGCGCAGCCGGACGTCATCGTGCACCAGATGACCGCGCTGGCCAGCATGCGCAACTTCCGCAACTTCGACCAGGAATTCGCGGTGACCAACGAGCTGCGCAGCAAGGGCACCGACTACCTGCTGGAAGCCGCTCAGCAGGTCGGCGTCCGCCGGTTCATCGCGCAGAGCTTCATCGGCTGGAACAACGCCAGGACCGGTGGCCTGGTCAAGACGGAAACCGATCCGCTGGACCCCGACCCGCTCCCGGCGACCAGGCAGTCCATGGCGGCGATCAGGCATGTCGAGGAGACCGTGCCCGGCGCGGTGCCCGAGGGGCTGGTGCTGCGCTACGGCATGTTCTACGGCCCGGGCGCGTCTGAGTCCATGCTCGATGTGGTGAAGAAGCGGCGGATGCCCGTCGTCGGCGGGGGCACGGGCATCTGGTCCTTCACCGAGGTCACCGACGCCGCGGCCGCGACCGCCGCCGCCGTCACCCGCGGCGCGCCCGGCATCTACAACGTCGTCGACGACGATCCGGCGCCGGTCGCGCAGTGGCTGCCCTACCTGTCGGGGTGCCTCGGCGTGAAGCCGCCCATGCACGCGCCGGCCTGGCTGGGCAAGCTGCTGGCCGGCGAGCTCGTCGTCTCGCTGATGACCGAGGTCCGCGGTTCGTCCAACGCCAAGGCCAAGCGGGAGCTCGGCTGGGCGCCCAGGTACCCCAGCTGGCGGGACGGCTTCCCGGTCTGGGTGAAAGCGGCGGAGCAGGACCGTGCCGCCTGAGGGCCAGAGCGCGGCGGACTACTCGGAGTTCAGGCCGCTGATGTTCTCGATCGCCTACCGGATGACCGGGAGCATCAGCGACGCCGAGGACATCGTCCAGGAGGCCTTCCTGCGGCTGACCCGGGTGCTGCGCGACGGCGCCAGCATCGACTCGCCCAAGGCCTACCTGGCCACCGCCACCACCCGGCTGGCCATCAGCCACCTGCGGTCGGCGCGGGTGCGGCGGGAATCCTACGTGGGCGCCTGGCTGCCCGAACCGCTCCTCGCCGACACTGATCCCGGCCCGGCGGAGCGTGCGGAGATGTCCGATTCACTGTCCATGGCTTTCCTTGTGCTGCTGGAGAGCCTGACGCCGACCGAACGCGCGGTGTTCCTGCTGCATGAGGTGTTCGGCTACGACTACAAGGAGATCGCGGAGATCACCGGCAAGTCCGAGCCGAACTGCCGTCAGATCCTCGTCCGGGCCCGGCACCACGTCGATGACGGCAAGCCGCGCTTCGAGGCCTCCCGCGAGCAGCGGGACGAGGTGGCCCGCCGGTTCTTCGCCGCTGCCGCGGGCGGCGACATGGCCGACTTGCTCGAGCTGCTCGCCCCCGACGTGGTCGCCATCGGCGACGGCGGCGGCAAGGCTTGGGCCTCGGTCAGGCCGGTCCACGGGGCCCAGCAGGTCGCCCGGTTCGTCGCCGGGCTGTTCCGCCGGGGCGAGAAGATGGGCGCTTACGCCGTCCCGACCTGGGTCAACGGGCAGCCAGGCGCCGTTACCCACGACGCCGAAGGCCGGGTCCTCAACGTCTTCGCCCTCGACATCGCCGACGGCATGGTGCAGGCGATCAGGTCCGTGGTGAACCCCGACAAGCTGCACCACCTGGGGCCGGTCTCCGATGAGGCTCTGCGGGTGAGGCCGGAGGACCTGCCCCCGGGCTAGCACTGCGGGTGCCGCGGGACTTACCCTGTCCGCCATGGCCACCGACTTCACCGAGGAAACCGCCGCCGACGCGGTCGTCGACAGTTTCGCGAAGACCCCGGACCCGCGGCTGCGCGAGTTGCTGAGCAGCCTGGTCCGGCACCTGCACGCGTTCGTCAGGGAAACCGAGCCCACCATCGCCGAATGGGAGCGGGCCATCGAGTTCCTCACCGCGACCGGGCAGAAATGCGACGACGAGCGGCAGGAATTCATCCTGCTCTCCGACGTGCTCGGCATTTCCATGCTGGTGGAGACGATCAACAACAGGAAATCGGGCGGCGCTACGGAATCGACCGTGCTCGGCCCGTTCCACGTGGTGAAATCCCCGCGCCGGGAACTCGGCGAGTCTATCGATTTCGTCGGGACAGGCACGCCGTGCGTGGTCATCGGCCGGGTGCTCTCGGCCGACGGCGCGCCCCTGCCGGGCGCCGAACTCGACGTCTGGCAGGCCAGCGACCAGGGCTTCTATGATGTCCAGCAGCCTGACGTGCAGCCGCGGGCCAACGGCCGCGGCCTGTTCACCGCCGATGCGGACGGGGCCTTCTGGTTCCGCACGATCGTGCCGAGCCATTACCCGATACCGACCGACGGCCCGGTCGGCACGCTGCTGTTGTCGACCGAACGGCACCCGTACCGCCCGGCGCACATCCATTTCATCGTGACCGCTCCCGGGCACCGGGCGCTGACCACGCACATTTTCGTGGCGGGCAGCCCGTACATCGAATCGGATGCGGTGTTCGCGGTGAAGAAAAGCCTGATCAAGGAATTCAGCCTCGTCGAGGACCCCGAGCAGGCGGCCAGGTACGGTCTGGCCGGATCGTTCTGCCTCGCGAATTTCGACATCATCCTGCAGCCGGCCGCGGAAAACTGACGGTCCCTTGCCATAGCCGGCTTCCTTGCCCGTCATTAAGCTCTCGACACCTCTCAGCTGACAGCCTGTTTCGGTTTGCCATACGGCAGGCGCGCGACCCTGCTAGCGGTACCGCGGGTAGTGCAGCCAGCGTCTAGGGCCGGCGGATGCTGGCTGTGATGCCAGATCGCCGGCGGCGGGCGATGCTAGCTGTAAGCCGAACCGGCCCGTTCGCCGGCACTGTGACGGACTGGAGCAAGCCGGGTGGCCGGCCGGGAGCGCCCAGACTGGCTGGCATAAGCCGCACTCTCTCGCCACCCCAGTTGAGCGGGTTCGGTTCGTCATAATTAGCCCGCTTTGCCCGGGTATTCTGGGCGGCCGAGACGACCGCACGCAGGGCGCGATTGTGGGAGGGCTCCGTGCTTCAGGCAATGTTGCTCGCGGCAATCGTGGCCGCGCCGCTCGGGTCGACGGCTCTGTTCCTGCCCGCGCGGCGGCACGCGCACGACACCGGAGTCGGGCCGGCCGTGCGGCGGTTCGTGCTCGCCATAGTCGGCACCGTGGTGGTCGCCGCGGCCGCGGCGGGCCTGCTGCGGCTGTTGAAGGCGTCCGAGCACAACCTGGTGACCGGTGTCGCCGGCCTGGTGTTCGCGAGCCTGGTCTGGCTCCCCGTGACCAGGCGATGGTCAGCGCGAGCCCATGTGTGCTGGGCGTCGAGTGTGTTCCTGTTCGTGGTCTACCTGACCTATGCGCTTGAGTGGACGTTCAACAGCCACCTCGGGCCTGTCAGCACCATTGGCGGCGTGCTGCTCTGGCTGCTCGAGGTCTTCGCGGCGCTGCTGAGCTGTGCGTACCTGTGGGAGATCTGCGATGCTCTCGGCACCGAGCACTGGCGGCGCCGGATCACGCCGGCGACGAGGCTGTCCATGCCGGACGGCGACCTGCCCATGATCAGCCTGCACGTCCCGGCGCACAACGAGCCGCCGGCCATGGTCATCGAGACGCTCCGCTCGCTGCTCCGCCTCGATTACCCCCGCTACGAGGTCATTCTCATCGATGACAACACCGATGACGAGGCTCTGTGGCGTCCGGTGGAAGCCTGGTGTGGCAGGCACGGGGTCAAGTTCGCGCACCTGGACAACTGGCCGGGTTATAAGTCGGGCGCGCTGAATTACGCGCTGCGCAAGCTCACCTCGCCCGATGCCGAGATCATCGGCGTGGTCGACTCTGACTACCAGCTCCAGCCCGGGTTCCTGCGCCGCTGCGCGCCGGCGTTCGCCGACCCGTGGATCGGCTTCGTCCAGGCACCGCAGGATTACCGCGACTGGACGCAGGCGCGCTACTACCGGCGGCTGTACTACTCCTACAAGTACTTTTTCGCTGTCTCCCAGCCGTCGCGCAACGAGCACAACGGGGCCATCTTCGCCGGCACCATGGGGCTGATCCGCAGGGTAGCCCTCGATGAGCTCGGCGGCTGGGACGAGTGGTGCATCACGGAGGACGCCGAGATATCCCTCCGGCTGCTCCGGGCGGGCTGGTCGGGCCTGCACGTGGACCAGTCGTGGGGCTATGGGATCATGCCGCTGACGTTCGAGGCGCTCAAGGGGCAGCGGTACCGATGGTGCTTCGGCGGCATCCAACTGCTGCGCATGCACTGGCGCTCGCTGATGCCCGGGCGGCAGAGCCGGGAGAATCACCTGACCACCGGCCAGCGCTGGGCCTACCTGGCCGGCGGCGTGCAGTGGTACGGGGACCTGCTCGGCCTGTTCTTCTTCATCTTCCTACTGGCCGGCGCGGCCAACCTGGCCACCGGCGGCGGCCAGCTGTTCCGCAAGCTCACCCTGTTCCTGGTCGCGGCCGTGCCGGTGATGGTGCTGCTCGGGCTGGTCCGCGCGGTGGCCCTGCTGCGCCGCGGCACTGGCGCGACCTGGCGGGACGCGATCGGCGCGTTCTTCATCTGGCAGTCCACCTCGCTGGTGGTGGCGCGCGCGTCGGTGCTCGGCCTGTTCGCCCGCAAGGCCGCGTTCCTGCGCACCCCGAAGACCAGCGAGCGGACGAAGTGGTGGGAGGCGCTGCGGGCCAACTGGGCGGAGTCCGCGCTCGCGCTGTTCGGCTTCCTCGGCATCGCGGGCGCCCTGACCAAGACGAACCAGCTGAGCGGGCCGCTGCTGGCCGGCCTGCTGCTGTTCCCCACGCTCGGTATGGCCGCCGCGCCCGTCAACAGCTGGGCCGCCCGCCGGGCCGCGCTGCCCGCCTGGCTGCGTGACCGGCGGACCACCGAGTACCGCCGCGACCGCCGGGCGTTCGCCGCCGGCGTGGCCACCGGGGGAGCGGTCGCCGTCCTTGGCGTCGCCATCGCCGCCCTGGCCCTGCTGTTCACCGGCCACCCCGCGGTGCAGACCCCGAACCTGGTCGGCCCCGCCCGCGGCAGTTCCGCTCCCGCCACCCCATCCCGCTCGCCCTCTACCTCCACCTCTCCGTCCGCCACGGCCACCCCCACCACGTCGCCATCGGCCTCACCAACCACTAGTCCCACTCCCAGCTCGAGCTCCTCCGCGACCCCCTCCGTTACCCCGTCCACCTCCGCGACCCCGACCGCGACAGGATCCCCGACACCTCCGTAACCACCCCTGGCAAACCGGCGCGCGCTATGCTGTCAACCGGTTCTGCAAGCGCTAGCGGAACGGCCTGCGATGACCAACGACGGTCCCACCTACGCGCCTCCGCCGTCCTCGGCGGATCGCCTGTCGGCACGCGAATTGCTCGCCCTGGTGCTTGGCCGGGACGCCGTGCAGGCGCCGGGCGTCGCCGACGGCGGGCCATGGCCTGCCGGGGGAACGCTGCTGCCGCCCCCGCTCCAGCTCTTCGTGCTGAGCTTCCTGATGCTCTTCGTCGAGCTGGCGCTCATCCGGTGGTCCGGGGCGCTAGTCATCTTTCTGTCCTACTTCTCCAACTTCGTCCTGCTGGGCAGCTTCCTCGGCATCGGCATCGGGTTCCTGCGGGCCCGGTCCCGGGTGAACCTCTTCCCCTGGTCCCCGGTGGCGCTGGCCCTGCTGATCCTTTTTGTCCGGGCGTTCCCGGTCGAGGTCATCCGTTCCGGACACCAGCTCCTGTTCTTCGGCTCCGGGACGTTCCATGCCAGCGGTCCGCCCCCGTGGGTCACGCTGCCCGTCGTGTTCCTGGCCGTGGCCGCCGTCATGGCGACGATCGGCGAGGGCGTCGCCCGTACGTTCGTGCGGTTCCGGCCGCTGGACGCCTACCGACTGGACATCGCGGGCAGCATCGCCGGCATCGCAGCCTTCTCACTGCTCTCGTTCCTCGACGCCAAGCCGGTTGTGTGGGCGCTCATCGTCGCGCTGGTCATGCTGCTGCTCTTCGGCAGGCGAGTCGGCCTTCTCCAGGTCACCGCGGTCGTGGCTCTGGTGATGCTGCTCTGGTCCGAGTCCCTGTCGTCCACCGACATCTGGTCGCCCTACTACCGCATCTCGTACACGAAGGCGGGCGATCAGTATGCCGTCAACGTGAACGGGATACCGCACCAGAACATCATCCCGGCCCGCAAGCTGCAATTGGTCTACTCCCTGCCGTATCAGCATGCTCCGGGCAATCCGCTCAACAATGTCCTGATCGTCGGCGCCGGTACCGGCGACGACGTCGCGAACGCCCTCCTGAAGGGCGCCAAGCACATCGATGCGGTGGAGATCGATCCCGAGCTGTACCAGCTGGGCAAGCGGCTGAACCCGGACCACCCCTACCAGAACCCCCGGGTCTCCGTGCATATCAACGACGGCCGGGCCTTCCTCGAGCGGACGCACACGAAGTACGACATGATCCTGTTCGCCCTGCCCGACTCGCTGACCCTGGTGGCCGGGCAGTCCTCGCTGCGGCTGGAGAGCTACCTGTTCACCCTCCAGGCGATGGAAGCGGCGAAAGCGCACCTGAACCCCGGCGATGGCCTGTTCGCCATGTACAACTACTACCGGACGACGTGGCTCCGCGACCGGCTGGCGAACACCCTGGAGGTGGCCTACGGGCACGCCCCCTGCGCCGACAACGAGGGCTTCTCGCTCTCCATGCTCTCTATCACCGTCAACCCGTCCGTGATGCACTGCAGCACCATCTGGCCGCGCCCGGCGAACGTCGTCCCGCCGGCCACCGACGACCATCCGTTCGTCTACCTGGACGGTAACTCGATACCCTCGCTCTACTTGATAACGCTTGGCCTGATCCTGCTGGCATCGATCGTGCTGGTGCGCACCGTATCCGGCCCGTACCGCAGGATGAGCGGCTATCTCGACCTGTTCTTCATGGGCGCGGCGTTCCTGCTGCTCGAGACGAAGAACATCGTGCAGTTCGCGCTGCTGTTCGGCACTACCTGGTTCGTTAACGCGCTGGTGACAGCGGGTGTCCTGGTGTCGGTGTTCGCCGCGGTGGAGGTGTCGCGGCACGTGGTCTTCCGGCGGCCGGCCTTGCTGTACGCCGCCCTGCTCGCCGCGCTGATCGTGGCCTGGGCGGTACCGCCGTCGTCGCTGCTGTCCCTGTCGCCGCTGCCCCGCTTCGTCCTGGCGGTGATCATCGCCTTCGCGCCGATCTTCCTCGCCAACATGGTCTTCGCCCAGCGCTTCCGCGACACTGCCGACTCAGGCACGGCCTTCGGGGCCAACTTGCTCGGCGCGATGGTCGGCGGGATCCTGGAGTACGCCTCGCTTGTCGTCGGGTACCGCTGGCTGCTCGTCTTCGTGGCGGTGCTCTACGGCCTGGCGTTCCTCACCGGATACCGCCACCTGCGGATTGCCGGCCCCATAGCCGCGCGGACGCCCCAGCCCGCCGCCCAATCCCGCTCCAGCACCACCAGCCCCTAACCACCGAGTCGCCCCGCCCGAGTACCGCAACCCAGCCTCCACTCCGCTCCCCAAACGGTCGGTGGGCCCCTGGGTACGTTCTTACGTACCCTGTGCGCCACCGAGCCCGAACGCTTCGCGTCGGCCGGTGACGCCGGTGGGCCCCTGCGTACGTTCTTAGGTACGCAGGGGCCCACCGACCCACTGAGGGCTGGCGGAGGAGGGAGCGGGCAGCGCCAATTTGTCAGTGGGCGGTGACAAGCTGTGCGCATGCCACGTAAGTCCGAATTCGACGAGGTGCGCCTGGACCGCATCCTGAATGAGCAGCATCGCGTCATCTCTCGTGCCCAGGTGCTCGCGTGCAGCATGTCCCCGCGTGCCTTGCACCATCGAATCGCGGCGGCGGGTCCCTGGCAGCGGCTGCTGCCTGGCGTCTACCTGACCGTCACCGGGACGGTGACCCAGGATCAGCGCGAGATGGCCGCGCTGCTCTACGCGGGCCGGATAAGCCTGATAACCGGGCCGACCGCCGTGCGGCGGCACCGTCTGCGCTCGCCGGGACCTGACGTCGTGGACGTGCTGATTCCCTGGAACTGCCGTCGGCAGAGCGTTGCGTTCGTGCGGGTGCACCGCACCCGTAAGCTGCCGAAGCAGATGTTCGTCACCGGCAAGATCCGCTTCGCCGAGGCGCCGCGGGCGGTGGCGGACGCGGCGCGCTTCCTGACTCGCTTCGACGACGTGCGGGCCGTGGTGTGCGAAGCCGTCCAGCGGAGGGCCTGCACCGTGGCCGAGTTGACCGCAGAACTCGAAGCCGGGCCTTCGGCTGGGTCGGCGCTCCTGCGGGAGGCGCTCGCCGAGGTCGCCGATGGCGTCCGCTCGGTCGCCGAGGCGGATTTCCGTGTCCTGATCCTGCGTTCCGGCCTGCCCAAGCCGGTGTTCAACGCGCAGCTCTTCGACGCGGACGGCACGTTCATCGCCATGGTCGACGCCTGGTGGCAGGACGCAGGCGTGGCAGCCGAAATCGACTCGCACGCTTACCACCTGGCCGCCGAGGACCAGGACCGCACCACCAAACGGCACGACGAGCTTCTCGCCCATGGCGTTCTCCCGCTGCACTTCCCGCCCAAGCGCATAAAGACCGATGCTCCCGGCATCATCAGGGAAATCCGCATGGCGATCGAGAAGGGACTCCAGCGCCCGCCGCTGGCGGTGAAGGGACTTCCCTCGGTGGACTAGCCGGAGAGAGCCGCGGGGCGCCAGGCGAAGGGGCAGGCCGCCGAAGGGCAAGGCCGCCGAAGGGCAAGGCCGCCGAAGGGCAAGGCCGCCGAAGGGCAAGGCCGCCGAAGGGCAAGGCCGCCGAAGGGGCAGGCGAAGGAGAAGGCTGCGGGGAAAGGCGCCAGGTCGCCGGGAGAGGAACCGGGGCCGCCAAGAAAGGGCGCCGGGGATTCAGCGGGATGCTAGCTCGGCGGACAGGGCCTCGGGCAGGGTGGGGTAGCGGAACTCGTAGCCGGCCTCCTGCAGGCGCCTGGGCAGGACTCGGGCGCTGGTCAGCAGTTCGACGGCGGCCTCGCCCAGGGCCAGGCGCAGCGCCGGGGCGGGCACCCGCAGCCAGGGCAGGTCACGGCGGCCGACGGCGGCGGTGAGCGCGGCGGTGAACTCGGCGTTCGTGGCCGGTGCGGGGGCGGTGAGGTTGACCGGGCCGCTGATGTCCTTGCGGTCGAGCAGGAACCTGATCACGCCGATCTCGTCGGACAGTGAGATCCAGCTCATGGCCTGGCGCCCGGACGCGAACCTGGGGCACAAGCCCAGCCGGGCCAGCGGGAGCAGCCGGGCGAGCAACCCGCCGTGGGGGGTGAGGACCAGGCCGCTGCGGGTGTGCACGACGCGGATGCCGGCGTCCGCGGCCGGCCCGGCGGCCGCCTCCCAGTCCCGGACCAGCCGCGCGAGGAACGCCTGCCCGGATGGCGCGGACTCGTCGGCCGCGCGCCCGCCAGTGTCGCCGTACCAGCCGATGGCCGAGGCCGCCACCAGGGTCGCGAGCGGCGGATCGAGCTTGGCCAGCGCGCCCGCCAGCGCCCGCGTGCCGAGGACCCGGCTGGCCCTGATCTCCGCCTTGTACCTGGCCGTCCAGCGGTGGTCGGCCACCCCCGCGCCGGCCAGGTGCACGCAGGCCCCGAGCCCGTCCAGGGCGGACGAGCCCGGCGTACCGGAGGCGATCAGCCCGGCGTCGGCCGCGCGCGGGTCCCAGCGGACCTCGTCGGCGGCTCGCGGCGCCCGGCGGACGAGCCTGATCACCTCGTGGCCGTCGGCGCGCAGGCTGGTCACAAGCGCGGTGCCGATGAGACCGGACGAGCCGGTGACCGCGACCTTCATGCGCTGCGGTGCAACCTTGTCACCGTGACCGTCAGCTAGAGGCCGAGTTCGGCCTCGAAGGCCCCTTCTTCCAGTCGGCTCTTCACCGTGGTGAGGAACCGGGCCGCGTCGGCGCCGTCGACCAGCCGGTGGTCGTAGGTGAGCGCGAGATACACCATCGAGCGCACCGCGATCACCTCGCCGAGGGCAGCGTCCTCGACCACGACGGGCCGCTTGACGACCGTGCCGGTGCCCAGGATCGCGACCTGCGGCTGGTTGATGATGGGCGTGTCGAACAGGGCGCCGCGGCTGCCCGTGTTGGTCAGCGTGAACGTCCCGCCAGCCAGCTCGTCCGGCGTGACCTGCCCGGACCTGGTCCGGTTCGCCAGATCGCTGATCTTGCGCGCCAGACCGCCGATATTCAGGTCGCCCGCGTTGTGGATGACCGGCACCATCAGCCCGCGCTCGGTGTCGACCGCGATCCCGACGTGCTCCGCGTCGTGGTAGGTGACCTGGTCCCCGTCGATCACCGCGTTCAGCTTCGGGTGCACCTTCAGCGCCTCGACGGCGGCGAGCGCGAAGAAGGGCAGGAAGCTCAGCTTGACGCCCTCCCGGGCCTCGAAGTCCTGCCTGGCCTGGTCACGCAGCCGGGCGATGGCCGTCACGTCGGCCTCCACCACCGTGGTGAGCTGAGCCGAGACGCGCAGCGACTCGACCATCCGCTGGGCGATGACCTGGCGGGGCCTGGACATCCGCTGGGTCGTGCCGCGCAGCGAGGAAGGCACCACGGCCGGGCGCGGGGCTGGAGCCGACTGTGGCGCACGGGTCTGCTGCGGTGCCTGAGACGCCTGGGGCTGGGGAGCCTGCGGAGTCTGGGCGGCCGCGGCCGGCTGGGCGGGTGGCTGCTGCTGGGGCTGCGCGGCGCGCTGGGCGCGGGCCGCCTCGATGACATCCTGCTTGCGGATGCGCCCGCCGACGCCGGTGCCTGTGACGGTCTCCAGGTTGACGGCGTGCTCGGCGGCGAGCTTGCGGACCAGCGGGGTCACGTAGGGTGCCTCGCCGGCGCTGGGCAGCGGCGTGGGCGGCGGGTACTCCTCGGCCGAGGCGTCCGCCGAAGCCGGGGCCGCCGGGGCGGATTCGTCCGGTGACGACTGTCCCTGCGCCGGCGCTCGCCCGGCCGGAGCCGTGTCATTGACCGGGGCCTGCTGGCCATAGGGAGCTGGCGAAGCTGCCCGGCCGTAGGCACGGGACGGCTGTGGCTGGCCGTACGCGGGCGGCGGGGCGTAGGCGGGCGTCGAAGGCCCGGACGAGCCCGCGTACCCCGGCGCGGGCGAGGGAGAGGATTGCGCGGGCGGTGCGTAGTTGGGCTGCGAACTCCAGCCGTCCGAGACGGCCGCCGGGGCCGGTTCCGGCTGGGCGGCCCCGGACTGGGCGGCCGGGGGCTGCGATTTCTCGGCCTGGGCGGGGGCGGCGGCTTCGGCCGACGCGGAGTCAGCGGAGTCCTCTGCCGCGGGCGCCGCGTCACCGGACGCGCCGTCGTCGATAACGGCGAGCTGCGCGCCCACCGCGACCGTCTCGTCCTCGTCGACCGTGATGCCGCGCAGGATCCCGGACGCGGGCGAGGGGATCTCGGTGTCCACCTTGTCCGTCGACACCTCCAGCAGCGGCTCGTCCACCTCCACACGCTCGCCTTCCTTCTTCAGCCAGCGCGTGACGGTGCCCTCGGTGACGCTCTCACCGAGCTGCGGCATGGATACGGAGACCGACATGATTCTCGTGACTCCTACGCGTGTACGTGCAGGGGCTTGCCGGCCAGCGCGAGATGCGCCTCGCCGATCGCCTCCGACTGGGTGGGATGGGGGTGGATGAGCTGGGCTACGTCCGAGGGCTCGGCGTCCCAGTTGTAGATCAGCTGGGCCTCGGCGATCAGCTCGCTGACGCGGCTGCCGACGATGTGGATGCCGATCACGCGGCCGGGACCGTCCTCCTCGGAGATCGCCATGACCTTGGCCGCGCCCTGAGTCTGCAGGATCACGCTCCTGCCGTTGCCGCCGAGGTTGTAGTTGAACTCGACGGTCTTCAGGCCGCGCTCGGTGGCCTGCGCGGAGGTGAGGCCGACCGAGGCCACCTCCGGGTCGCTGTAGGTGATCCGCGGCACGCCGTCGTAGTCGATAGGGGTGACGGGAAGCCCGCCGACCCGCTCGGCGACCAGGATCCCCTCGGCGAACCCGACGTGCGCGAGCTGCGGGGTGTCGATGAGGTCACCGACCGCGGAGATCGAGGGGATGTTCGTCCGGCAGAGCGCGTCCACCTTGACGAAACCCCGCTCCACGGCCACGCCGGCCTCGGCGTAGCCGAGGTCCTCGGAGACCGGGCCACGGCCGACCGCGACTAGCAGCAGGTCGGCGTCGAGCGTCTTGCCCCCGGCGAGGGAGACCGTGACGCCGGTGTCGGTGTGCTTGACCGACTCGAACCTGGTGCCGAGCTCGAACCGGATGCCGCGGCGCCGGAACGCTCGCTGCAGCAGCTTCGCGCTCGTCTCGTCCTCCAGCGGCAGCAGCTGGGGGAGCATCTCGACGATCGTCACCTCGGCGCCGAAGGACCGCCACACGCTGGCGAACTCGACCCCGATCACGCCGCCGCCGAGGATGACCACCGAATCGGGTACCCGGTCCAGCTGCAGCGCGTGGTCGGAGGTGATCACCCGCTCGCCGTCGATCTCGAGGCCGGGCAGGCTCTTCGGCTGCGATCCGGTCGCGAGCACCACGTGCTCCGCCTGGTAGACGGTGTCCCCCACCCTGACCCGGGTAGGGGATTCCAGTCGCCCGGAGCCCTCGATGGTGTCGATCTTCCGGCTTGCGATCGTGGACTGCAGGCCCTTCCAGAGCCGGTCCACCACGGAGTTCTTGTACGAGAGCACGCCGGGTACGTCGATGCCCTCGAAGGTGGACAGTACGCCGACGGACGCGCTGTCCCTGGTGTGATCCGCGATCTCAGCCGCGTGCAGCAGCGCCTTGGTCGGGATGCAGCCGCGATGCAGGCAGGTCCCCCCGACCTTGTCCTTCTCGATCAGCGCCACGCGCTTGCCGAGCTCGGCCGCGCGCAGAGCGCAGGCGTACCCGCCACTGCCGCCGCCGAGCACGACGATGTCGTAGCTGCCGCTGCCCTCTGCCACCCCTCAAGCCTCCTTAGTGAGCCAGTCAGCCCATGCTGGCTTACCCAGTCTTCATCATTTCACTTGCCGTCAGCCGTGCTACCGGCAAGCTTGCCTTCCGCCACGTCCACCACGATCTGCACCAGCGTCCTGACCGCCGCCCCGGTGCCGCCCTTGGCGACGTAGCCGTACGAGGCGCCGTCGTTATAGGCGGGCCCGGCGATGTCCAGGTGAGCCCAGCGGACCCCGGCCGGCACGAACTCGCGCAGGAACAGCCCGGCGACGAGCATGCCGCCGCTACGGTCTCCGGACACGTTGGCGATGTCCGCGACGGTCGAATCGAGGCCCTTGCGGAGATCCTCGGGTAGCGGCATCGGCCACATGGCCTCGCCTGCCCGCCTGGCCGCGTCCGCGATCTCCGCGGCCAGCGAATCGTCGCTGGCCATCACGCCGGCCGTGCGGGTGCCGAGCGCCACGGTCTGCGCACCTGTCAGTGTAGCCACGTCGATGAGCAGACTGGGCCCGTCGGCTCCGGAGCGGGCCAGAGCGTCGGCCAGCACCAGACGGCCCTCGGCGTCGGTGTTCAGCACCTCCACCGTCTTGCCGCCGTAGATGGTGATGACGTCCGACGGCCGCTGCGCCCCGCCGCCCGGCATGTTCTCGGCCAGCGGAAGGTAGCCGACCACGTTCACCGCCGGGCCGAGTTCGGCGATGGCCTGCACCGCGGCCAGCACTGCCGCGGCTCCGCTCATGTCGGCCTTCATCGTCTCCATCGACTTCGACGGCTTGAGCGAGAGGCCGCCGGAGTCGAAGGTGATGCCCTTGCCCGCGAACACCACGGTGCGGACGGCGTCCGGATGGGTGTACTCGAGCCGGACAAGCCGCGGCGGGTGAGCCGAGCCCATGCCCACCGCGAGGATGCCGCCGAAGCCCTCCTTGGCCAGGTCGTTCTCGTCGAGTACCTGCACGCCGAGGCTGTGCGCGGTGGCCGCCTGCTCGGCCGCCGCGGCCAGGTCAGCGGGCACCAGGTCGGCGGGCGCGGTGTTCACCAGGTCGCGGACGAGCGTCATCGCATCGGCCAGGATCCTGGCCTGGCGGACGGCGTCGTCGTGGGCGGTATGGACGATCTGCTCGATGTCACCGGGCGTGCCGGCGGCCGTCCGGTATTTCCTGAAGGCGTAGCCGCCGAGCAGCCCGCCGAGCGCCACCGCCTCGGCCTCGTCCGGCTCGCCCGCGGGCAGCGCGATGGCGATGCGCTTGACCCGGCCGGGAACTCCGGCGGTGAGATCGCGGGTGGCGGCACCGGAGGCGCGGCGCAGCCGCTCCAGGTAGGCCTGGCGTTCCGCGGGCCCAGTTGCGGCGGGCCCGGCGTCGGCCGTCCCGGGTTCCGGGCCGAGGCCCACGGCAACGACGACAGGGGTCGCCAGCCGGCCTCCGGTGGGGATCTTGGTGATCTCCTCGGCCTTACCGGTGGCACCGAGCGCGGTGAGCGCGGCCATCAGGTCGATGTCATCGGTACTCAGCGTGGGAACCGGGCCGTCCTGGCCCTGGAACACGCCGGTGACGAGGGCGTCCGCATCGGTTGTCGCCGGCGCTGACTGGCTGGTAAGCAGTGTGACCGTCATCCTGCTGATCGTAGGGCATCGGCCGGTGTTCCAGCCCGGCCAGGACCGTGACTTACTTGCCGCACGCAAACAGGTGCGAACTAATCGCGACCTTGGTTCGTCTGTCAGGTTGCACGCCCGTTCCCGGCCAAGGGGGAATCTGGTGAAAAAACGGTTAAGCACGGGAGCGGCGGCGGTCGCCGGCTATGGCGAAGCGCCTGATGGTCCTGGTGTCACGACGGTTTGGCCGCTGCGCCCGGTAGCCGTCATCACGGCGGCCGCGATCCTCGCCCTCGCCTTGCGGCTCTTCCAGTTGTCGCGTCCGGGCTACCTTTCCGGATACACCCAATATGACGATGGCGTGTATTTTGGCAACGCGCTGCGGCTGGTTCACGGCGCCATTGCGTACCGTGATTTCGCCATGGTGCAGCCGCCCGGATCCATGCTGCTGATGGCACCGCTCGCGCTGGCGGCCAAGGTCCTCGGCACGGCCTGGGGGCTTGCTGCTGCGCGGCTGCTGACCGTGCTGGCCGACACGGCTAACGTGGTCCTGATCGGCCTGCTCGTCCGGCACCGCGGCACGCTCGCGGTCGGCCTGGCCTGCGGTGGCTACGCCGTCTACCCGGCCGCGCTCGTCGCGTCGCAGACCCTCTTGCTCGAGCCGTGGCTGAACCTGTTCTGCCTGCTCGGTGCGGTGCTGCTGTTCCGGTCCGGCCAGCTGCCCGGACCGCGCGGGCTGGCCTGGGGCGGCGCCTGCTTCGGCTTCGCGGCCGCGGTCAAGATCTGGGCCCTCGCCCCGGCGCTGCTGGCCGGCCTGATCGTGTGGGCCTTCGTACGGGCCCGCCACGGCCACGCCTGGTTCGCGGGCGGGTTCGCGGCCGGGCTGGCCGTCCCGTGCCTGCCGTTCCTGGTGCTCGCGCCGGGCGGGTTCGGGCGCACGGTGTTCGTGTCCGAACTGGTGCAGTCGACCCACGGACGGTTCGGCCCGAGGCCGAGGCTGGCCGGCATCACCGGGCTGGCCGGCCTGACTCGCGCCAGCCCGGAGCTGGCCGCCGCCGTCGCCGCGTCCGCCGTCATCGGCCTGCTCATCGCGGTCGCATGGGTGCTGAGCTGGCACGCCACCGCTGGCGGCGGGGACGGCGCGCCCGGCGGGGACGGCGCGCCCGGCGGGGACGGCGCGCCCGGCCGGCTGGCCGCTCTCGACTGGTATGTTCTGGGCGGCGTGGTCGTCGTGACCGCGATGATGTTCGCGCCCTCGGAGTGGTACGAGCACTACGCGGCCTTCGATGGGCCGTTCGTGGTGCTGGCGGTCGCCCTTCCGGTCGCGCGGCTGGCCGCGGCCAGCCGGCCCGGGCGGCCCGGGCGGCCCGGGCGGCCCTGGGCGCCCGCGGCATTCACCGCCGCGGTGGCGGCGCTCGTCATCGGGGTGCTAACGCTGGCATCGGTCAGCGCCTCGGCCCGGCAGAGGCCAGTCCGCGGCTACGCCGCGGCCAGCGGCGTCATCCCGCCCGGCGCGTGCGTCGTGACCGACACGGCGTCGGTGACGATTGCCGTCAACCGCTTCACCGCTACCTCGCCGGACTGCCCGCAGCTCGTCGACAGCGTCGGAACGCTGATCGCGACGACCGGCGGCCAGGACCTGACCGGCGGCCAGGCCGCCCGGGGCGCCGATACGAGCGCGTGGCAGCAGGCCTTCAGCCGGGCCCGGTACGTCTGGCTGATCGGCAACCGGGGGAACACCGCCGGGCGGATCGCCTGGACCCGGTCCCTGTTCGGGTACTTGGATCACCACTTCCGGCTGCTGAAGTTCGCCAGCGCGTTCCGCGGAAAAGGCGACGTCCCGCGCGGTGGCCTGTACGTGCGAAGGACGCAGGCGGGCTAGTGCGGAGGAACCATCCCCGGGTGGAACACGTTGCCGGGGCAGAGCCGAGTACAGGGTTGGCTAATACAGGGCCGACTAACAGGGGCACGCCGCGCTGACGGCGCTGACCGGCACGACTGACACAACACGGCGGGAGCCGAACATGAGGGGCCTGGAACTGACCGACCGGCGGGGAGCCGTCCGGTGACCGTGACCGGGTACGCGCGGGACGGCCTGGCGGCCGCGCGGCCCGACGAGAGCGGGACCGGCATCCCGGCCCGCAGAACCGCCTTCGACGACCTGGCCGACCAGGCCGCGCGGCTGCCGTGGTGCTGGCCTGCGCTGCTTACCCTGGTCCTCGGCTTCTACCAGGTCGGCCGCCCCGAGCTGTGGCGGGACGAACTGGCCAGCTGGTCGTTCGCCGGCCGTCCGGTGCCGGAGATGATCGCGGCCGCGCGTCACACCGGAGCCACCCAGCTGGCCTACTACCTACTGCTGCATTTCTGGATGGCGGCGTTCGGGGATTCCGCCGACGCGATGCGGGCGCTGTCCGTGCTCGCCATGGCGGCCGCGGCGGCCTGCGTCGCGCTGGTCGGCCGGCGGCTGGCCGGAGCCCGGGCCGGCCTGCTGTCCGGGCTCGTGTTCGCGCTGGTGCCGAGCGTGTCCAGGTTCGCCCAGGAGATCCGGTTCTACGCGCCCGCGGTGCTGGCCGCGACGCTGGCCACCCTGCTGCTGCTGCGCGCCCTGGACCGGCCCTCGGCGCCGCGCTGGCTGGGCTATGCGGCATGCCTGGCACTGCTCGGCTACATCGATCCAGTGGCGCTGTCTGTGGTCGCGGGTCATGCCGCCGGAGCGGCGCTGCGCTGGTGGCACGACCGGGAGCGCCGGCAGCTGTGGTTCCTGCTCGCCGCCGCGGGTGGCCTGGCCGCCTGCCTGCCGGTGATCGTGGTCGGCTCGGCGCAGGCCAGTAACCAGATCAAGTGGATCCCCAGACCCGACCTCGACCTGACCGACTTCGCCTTCTTCGGCCGGAACCTGTTCTATTCCACCTCCGTGGCCGCCGCGCTCATCGTCCTGGCCGTCCTGGCCTGGGCGGTCGCCTGGCGGGAGGCCGCGTTCATGACCGCCCTCGCCATCGCCCCGGTGGCCGCGGTGTGGCTGGTGTCGCAGGGGCCGTATTCCTACTTCTTCCCGCGGTACCTCCTGCTCACCGTCGGCGCCTGGGCGGTCCTGGCCGGGATCGGGCTGAGCAGGCTGGACGCGCGAATCGCGGCGGTGGCCGTGCTAGTTGTCGCCATCCTGAGCGCGGGCAACCAGCAGGTGATCAGGGAGCCGGGCGCGCACAGCTGGCCGTCCTACCCGGTCGGCCCGGGCGGTTCCTACCTGGACTACGCGGGCGCGGCGGCCTTCGTCGCCCGCCAGGCCAAGACCGGCGACGGCATCGTCTACCAGGCCAGGGAGCACCAGCAGAGCTGGCTGATGATCGGTTACGGTCTGCAGTACTACCTGCCCAGGGATATGCCGAACGGGGTGCCGGTCCCGCGCGAGCTTTTCGTTGCTGAGACCGCGGCGCAGGCCGGTGCCCTCTACCCGGTGCCCTGCCGACATCCGGTCGCCTGCCTGGGCGCCGAACCGAGGATCTGGGTAGTGGGCAGCGGCTACGCCAAGAGCCCCTACCTGGCGGTGACGCCGGCCCAGGCCACCCTGCTCCGGCAGCGCTACCGGCTCAGCGGCGTCAAGCACGTGCGGAGCCTGACCGTGTTCCTGCTCACCCGGGCGCCCTAGGCGGCGCCCGGGCACGAACCCGGGCCGTTCGGCCCTCTTGTCTTGCTGGTCGGAGCAGGCGGCCAGGGCCAGCGCGGGCGTACGCGAGCTGTCCGGAAGTTAGCGTGAAGATGAAGCAATAGTCACAAAATGGCCATAACTCCGGTTAGTGCTATAAGCTAACGGCCGTTGCACTCAGAAGGAGACGGGAGGAGAAGGCAGTGGTGCGGGAGGTGCCGAGCCGGGGGTCACTGGCCTTCCGCTTCCTCGGCGTATACCCGGGCGGCATAGGCCTCGAGCGACTGCTCGCACTCGTCGATCGCCTTCTCGGCCGCCTGCCTTCCGTCCGCGTCGAACGCGTCGCGCTCCCGGACCTTGGCGAACCAGTTGCGCAGCTTGACCAGGTCGACCTCGTTCTCCTCGAGTTCGGCGTAGGTGAAGTGGTTCTCCGTGTACTCCTTCTTGACCTGCTGGAGGAAGTCCTCGCAGCGGTCCACGATCTCCTCGTACTCATCGTTCCTGGCCGCCTGGAAGGCCTTATGCACGTCGGACTCGCCCGCCAGCACCGTGCACGACAGCAGCACCGCCGTCCCGGACATGTCGATGATCTCCCGCCTGAGTTTGCGCAGCGCGCGCTCGGTGGCCGCGCTGGCCGGCAGCGCGGCGGCCGAGTTCTGCAGGTAGATGGCGCCCAGGCTCTTTATCCGCCGCCATACAGTGGAGCGCAGCCTGGTTGGTTCGGGCGGTACCCGGTAGATGAGTACCAGCCAGCCCGAGCCCTCGGCCTTATCGGCAGTCTTCTCCGTCACCCGAACATTCAAGCACTAGGCCGGGAAGGAGCCCCGTGACCGCGCTTCCCCTCATCCTGACCGTCTTCGTCGCCTGTGCGGTGGAGGCGATCGAGGCGCTGACCATCGTGCTCGCCGCGGGCCTGACCCGCGAGTGGCGGTCCACCTTCCAGGGCATGGCGGTGGCACTGCTCGTGCTGGCCGCGATCGTGGCGGCGCTCGGGCCGACGATCACGCTGCTGCCGCTGACCGCGCTGCGGCTGGTGGTCGGCGCGCTGCTGGCCGTCTTCGGGCTGCAGTGGCTGCGCAAGGCCATCCTGCGGGCGACCGGGTACAAGTCGCTGCACGACGAGGCCAGCGCCTACCTGCGCGAGGTGGCGGCGGCGAAGGCCGCGGCGCCCTCGTCCCGGGGCGGCGTCGGCGACTGGTACGCCTTCACGCTGGCGTTCAAGGGCGTCCTGCTCGAGGGCCTGGAGGTGGTCTTCATCGTGATCACGTTCGGCGCCAACCAGCGCAACGTGGGCGCCGCGGTGATCGGCGCGGCCGCGGCGGTGGTCGTGGTCGCGGTGACCGGGGTCCTGGTGCGGGCGCCGCTGGCCAAGGTGCCGGAGAACGCGATGAAGTTCGCGGTGGGCATCATGCTCACCTCGTTCGGCATCTTCTGGGGCGCCGAGGGGGCCGGTGTCGCCTGGCCCGGCCAGGACGCGGCCCTGCTCGTGCTGGTGCCGGTCGTGGCGCTGGTGGCGCTGTGCTACACGCTCCTGCTGCGGCCGCGCCGTGGCCGGAGCCCGGCCGAGCCCGCGACGGAGAAGGTGGTGAGCTCGTGAGGCGGCTGAAGTCCATCGGCGCGTTCTGGTACGACTTCGTGGTCGGCGACGACTGGCGGGTCGCGGTCGTCGTGGTCGCAGCGCTCGCGCTGACCGCGGTGCTGGTCCACGCGGCCGGCGTCAACGCCTGGTGGCTGCTGCCCGTGTGCGTCTTCGCCGCCCTGGGCTGGTCCCTGCGCCGCGCCACCCGCTCGTAGCCGGCTCGTCCGCCTGGCCGTAGTCAGCTCATCATCCTGGGTGCGAGAAGCGCTTCCGCCCCGTAGTACCACCCGTGGCGAGGGCTTACTGCATGGCTGCCCTAGCCACGTCGCTACAGCTGCATGAGCGAGGCAACCATGCAGTATGAACGGGCGGACCGGGGCAGCGATCCGGATATCAGGGGTCACTTGAGCGTGCCAGCAGCGCACGGGCACCAGGAGTAACACCAAACACAGCGCCGACCCCCTCATGATCGGCTTACGCTCAGTGGCATGGACCTGGCGTAACCGGTGAGGCTGAAGTGGCTGGTGTGGTGTAGCCCGCTGCTCGGCAGGCTCGCGTGCTCACCCGGGGCGTTTGACCAGTCAGCCGGGGCGCCTGACCAGGCCGTGGTCGAACGCGAACACCACGGCCGCGGCGCGGTCGCGCAGCCGCAGCTTGGTGAACACGTGGTTGACGTGGGTCTTGACGGTGCCCTCGCTGACGAACAGCTCGGCGGCGATCTCGCCGTTGGTCCTGCCCCGGCCGATCAGCGCCAGCACCTCGAGCTCGCGGCCGGTGAGCGCGTCCAGGTCCGGATCGCGGCCGGCCGGGCCCGCGGCGGCCGGCGCGGACCGGTAGGTGGCCAGCACCCGGCCGGTGACGGCCGGGTCGAGCCACGCACCGCCCTCGGCGACCATCCGCACCGCCCGCTGCAGGTCCTCGGCGGGCACGCCCTTGAGGACGAAACCGGATGCTCCGGCCCGGAGCATCCCGGCCAGCGCCTGATCGTCGTCGAACGTGGTCAGGGCGAGCACCGGCGGGCTGCCCTCGCGCTGCCTGAGCTCGCGGGTGGCCTGAACGCCGTCGGTGAACGGCATCCGGACGTCCATCAGCACCACGTCCGGCGCGGTGGCCTCGACCGCGGCGATGACCTCGCCGCCGTCCGCGCACTCACCCACCACCTCGAAGCCGAACGGGCCGCGCAAGATGCCCCGCAGGCCGGTCCTGACCAGCTCCTGGTCATCTACGAGCAGCACCCGGATCATGATGTTCCCCCGTTTAGCGGGAGGCTGGCGCGGACCAGCCAGCCGCGGCCGCCGGGACCGGCCGCGCAGCTGCCGCCGACCGATTCGGCCCGTTCCCGCATGCTGACCATGCCCAGCCCCGCGCCAGCGCTCGCGCCCTTGGCCGGCCCGACCCGGCTGTCTGCGGTGAGCGTCACCTCGCCGGGGGAGACCCGCAGCCGGACCTCGATCGGCGCCCCAGGCGCGTGCTTGGCCGCGTTGGTCAGCGCCTCCTGCGCGATGCGGTACACGGCCAGGCCGGTGGTGGCGGGCAGCCCGGCGATGTCGCCCTCGACGGTGAGGGTCACGTCGGCGCCCGCGGCGCGGAACTGCTCCACCAGCGCGGGCAGGCCGTCGGCGCTCGGCAGCGGCGCGGTACGGTCCGCGGCGTCGTTCTCGCGGAGCATGCCGACCGTGGTGCGCACCTCGGCCAGGCACTCGCGGCCGAGCCGTTCGGCCTCGGCCAGGGCGCGCCCGGCGTCGGCCGGGTCGTGCTCCACCGCCAGCCGCGCGCTCTGCACGTGCAGCAAGCTGATCGTCAGGGTGTGGCCGATGACGTCGTGCAATTCCCGGGCGATCCGGTTCCGTTCCTGGGCCCTGGCCTGCTCGGCCAGGCCCGCCTGGGCCAGCCGCAGCCGCCGGAGCAAGTCCCGGTCGTGCCGGATCAGCAGGCTGAACGCGATTGTCAGGGTGGTGCCGGCCAGCCAGGCACCCCAGCCGGGATCGGGCTGGCCCCACAGCCACTCGGACGCGAACAGGAGCATCGCCCCGGCCCAGTAGGCCAGGCCCTCGCGGCGGGTGCCGGCCAGCACACACCAGCCGGCCAGCAGGCACACGGCGAACCAGCCGATGTTGCTCGACGTGCCGTTCCCGAGCACCGCGATCCCGGCGGTCGCGACCGCGGCGTAGAGCAGCACGGGCCGCCAGCCCAGCACGAGCAGCGCGGCCGCGCCGACCGCCACGACGGCCCCGGCCGCGGCGGCCGCCGCGCTGGGGTTGAGCCTGACCACCCCGGCCGCGGTGACCGCGGCGAACACGACGATGGCGGCCCAGCGCGCCCGGCCCGGCAGGTACTCGACCGACCCGGCTGGTTCCAGATCGCCGCTCATGCTGCGGAGTCTACGGCCGCCCGTCGCCGGGCGGCCGTAGCGCCGGAGAGCGGGTGTCACAGCGCCGTGCGGCGGGCCGCCACGGCCGAGGCCGCCACCGCGAGCACCGCCACCCCGATCAGCGACCCGGTGGCCGGGCCGAGGCCGAGCCACGGCGCCCGCACCGCGTTGGTCAGCAGCGTTAGCGGCAGCGGCCCCGCGACCTGCTTGACGATGGAGCCCATCACGCGCGGCGGCGGGCCGCCGGCACCG
>WNGP01001167.1_pt1 | contig 31986 bp, 30 predicted proteins | sample 5407671 | NCBI WGS metagenome assembly WNGP01 (sample SAMN13153381, study PRJNA577476) | soil metagenome | isolation source: 40 cm soil or saprolite under Garry oak tree replicate 2 | place: USA:California | collected 2016-06-15 | reverse complement strand
GCGCTTGCAATACTTTGACAGCTGCCAGAGTTTTATCATGAATATGTTCACCCAGGTAGACATCACCAAAGCTCCCACGGCCCAGAAAGCGATTCAGGCAATACTCACCAAAGCGTTGACCCACGCGCTCTGCCATCTGCAAACTCCCTGTTACGATGCTCAATAGTAGTATAAGAGTCTTGCTTGTTTATCCTCAATAGAGTGAAGTTGGGGTATCCATTGTAGAGTAACGAAGAAAGCTAGTGAAGTCGTATAATTTGTGTTTTGCACTAAGGAAGAATCAGTCATTCCTGCTTTGGCTTCGTGGGGCCTTCCATCTGACAATTTGCGCCTGCCCACACGTGCAAATCAGGATCGCGGCCCCTGTCTGCTCCAGTGACGTCAGGACCGCATCAATTGATGCCTCGGGCACATATAACCGTGCCCTACAGATGACGCAGTCCACTTCCATATCAACTGCCCCGTCGGAACGAGGATACTGCACGCTCTTCATGCTTTTCATGGGGAATCTCTTTTGCCTGGTCATTGCTTCCTCCGTCGCGCTTCATTTGGTCTTCAGCGCCTGCTGCCGGCCCGCTCGCCAGGGTAAATGAAAAACAACAACCTTCGCCGTTTTGCCCCGTGCTTTCCACCCAGATAGATCCTCCCATTGCCTCGACCAGTTGCTTGCAGATCGCAAGACCCAGACCAGTCCCCGGCTGCGTACTCGCTGCCGCATTTGGTAAGCGCACAAAGCGCTGAAACAGCAGGGGCTGCTGCTCAGGGGGAATGCCAGGGCCCTCATCGCTGACGCGCACGCAGATCATGTTGGTATGCGCCTGCTGCCCATCCTTTGGGAGCCAGGGCGTGGCACTCACAGTGATACGCGTTTGAGGAGGCGTATACTTGCAGGCGTTGGTCAGCAGATTGCGCACAATCTGCCGGACAAAACGTGGATCGGTATACACCTGTACCGATTCAGAGATATCAAGCTCGAAGCGATAGTCCTGCAGGAACCTCGGCTCGAGATGGGCCATCACCGTCTGGATCTCGTGTTGCAGGGAAAATATGCTCAGGTGGATGGATTGCTGTGCCCCTGAAGCATGTGCCGGATCCAGGGCTGTCGCGATTAAGCTGAGCAGTTCTTCACACCCACTTCGCGCATATATGATGAAACGGGCCTGTGTTGCAGCATCAAACTGATCTTGATAGGTTTCTAGCAGGTCCAGATATCCCAGAATGTGCGCGAGTGGTGTACGCAATTCATGACTGAGGTTCTGCAGCACCTGCTCTTTGAACTCGTTCAGCGCGTGTTCCTGTTGATAGGCCTGCTCGGTGCGTGCAATTTTATGCTGAGCGACCAGGAGCGCATCAGCCATGCAGCGCAGCACCCCCACCGTCAGACACACTGCCAGTCCATACAACGTTCCGGTCACGAACGGAATGAACCATGCAGAGGACCAGAACGTGCCGCCAAAGGTCACCCCATAGCTTGCTCCCAGAATCAGCAAGATGCCCACTGCGCACAGCAGTCCTCCTTGCCACCCAAAGAGCCAGGCGGAGAGGACAAGAGGCAGCATCAGCATCCCACCAGGGTAGGTCGCCGGGAAAGCCAGTCCGTAGAGACCCAGGCTCACGACGAGCGCACCCAGCACCAGCGCCAGCCGTCTCTTGACTGACAGGCGCAGGAGCCGCAGTAGTACGGTCACAACCATGTTCATACGCTTTTCCTCTCTTTGCGCGGCGCTCTTCTCTGCCGAGCAACGTACTCCGGGTGGCATCCTTGAATGTTCTTCCTGCACAGGAGAGAAGAACGTTATTCGTGATATTTCCCCCTCTGGTAGGCTCGTGGATGGTGTTTCTGGAGCCAGAGTTCAACGTACCCAACTCGCACTTGCCGTCCCGCAAAGCCAGCAGCAAAACGGTGCACGTCTGCTACCGCCTGGTGCGTATCGCTTCCCTCTTCGCACTGCGTTTCAATCTCTACAAAATCCCCCAGTCCTTCCACCTGGTCCACGCAGATGGCCAGGTCATCATACCTGTATTGGACTCTCCTGTTCTCAATATGCGCTAGTTCAATGAGACCGTTCTGGTGAAGCGCCTCTTCGACCGTGTCTGCAGAGCGCCACTGGGGCAGAAACCGGGAGAACAGGGCATTCATCTCTTCCGCCTGGCGCAGTTCCGGCACCAGAGAGAAGACACGCTCCGTACTTTGAATATGTGCTGGTGCCCCCTGCTCATTGAACTTGAATTCCAGGTGCATGTGATTTCTCACGCGCACAAACACCGCCTGGCGCAGCAAGTCGAACCCTGCCGTATCGTAGTAGGTGTCTGAGTTCCTCGTACGACGTGTGAGCTGCATCGTAGTCAACTGCTCCTCGAGCTGATGCCATGCTGTTGGGAGCAACTCAAACTTCAACTCGACCTCAATCATACCGCTTCCCTCCCGCGGCTGACCAGAGCCATAGCATCTGCTGATGAAAGGAAGACCCGTCCTCCTTGCTCTTCCATCATCAACCTGAGTCGCTGCAGGCGCGCTTCATCTTCGTAGCGCGTCCACACTGGCGCGTGGGCAGACCAGGAAACGCTACATCGACGATGAGGTACTGCTGCCAGTTTCTCAGCAGGGATACTGCGAACGAATTGTCCCCGGTCGTCAGCGTAGAGTGGTCCCAGAATAAATCCATCGCAAGAAGCCCTGACTCCTTCAATGGCGATACGCTCATACTCCTCATCGCCAATGTGTGGCAGCACCGGTCGCACAGCAATGAACACAGGAATATCCCGGCGTCTGAGGCACTCTACAGTATACATACGCTCGCGCGGGGAGGGGGTATGCGGTTCCATACGCGAAGCGGAGTCCCAGCAACTGAGAGACACCAACGCACTCAACGTCGTTCCCCTGGCTTCCATCTGCGAGTGAATATCACTCAATGCATCAAGGGTAGCATCTGCAAGCAACGCTTTGGTACTGAAGTTCACATGCTTGTCCATCGTTGCCAGTTGTCTCAACATCGCGATCCCACGTTCAGGATAAGCAAAAGGATCACCATCATACCCGAATTGAATGGTTTCAAAGGGGGTCTCGTTCGCAGCTGTAAACGCTCGGAAGCGGGAGAGAATCTCTGACGCATCGACGCGAGCAAGTCCCACCTCGCCCCCTCTTGTGTAGCAGTACCGGCATCCAAAAGGACAGGGCATTCCCACAGGAACCAGAACACGCTGCCGCTCCACCTTGAATAGAATTTGTCTGCGCACGGGGGTTCCTTCCTTGGTTAATTACTATCACACTCGCTTGCTCGCGCCTGCCGCGCGAGCATCTGGCGAGAGAAGGCGAAGACTCTGAGAATCAGAAACGCTCTTACTTGCGATGATCATTAAGAAGAGTATACAATAACAAAAGGGAAAAACAAGACATATATGGGCAATTTCTAAATTTGGCGCATTTGCCACGTATTTGTTCTTTTTAATCGCTTTGTTAAGATATGAAGAAATATTTCCACCTGAAGCAAAAATGTTAAAATTGGGCAATATGTATTCAACCGTCCAATATACGTCAACCTGTAAAACAAAACCAGTTGAAAGGATCTTTGTTCAACAATGGCCGAATAGATGACACCCTGCTGCATATGTATGTCAGAACGACGATTTGACAGAAGCTTCGCTTGACCAGCAGGATAGCGCAATACGCAGAAAACCTTGCGATTTGCCTTAATGTAGAGTATGCTGTTATCAGCGGGAGAAAGGGACGAAACAGGCGAGGGCATGGGAGGGACGTTTGTGAATCCCATGTCTTCCTGGTTGAATAGGACCAATACGTATGTAGCAAGGAGAAAGATGCCACATGGCAGAGCTACTGCAGGGGAGCGTAACCGAAGCGAAGTTGCTCAGCGACGAACGCTTCCTGCGCAAAATTGCCTACCTGTACTACGAAGATGGTAACTCGCAGGAAGCCATCGCAGGTATGGAATTTTGCTCCAGGCAAACAGTAAGCAAAGCCCTCCAGAAGGCGCGAGAACGAGGCATTGTCCGTATTTCTATCATTCCTGACTTGCGTACAGGGTATCTTCGTAACCTTGCGCGCGAAGTACGCATGGAGCTTGGCCTGCAAGACCTTATCCTCGTGGCTGGCCAGAGCCTGGACACGATCCATGCGGATGAGGTCCTCGACGAGGTCGTGATCGAAATCGCCAGCGCGGCTGCTGACTACCTCGATCAACTGCTCACGGATTCGGATATTCTAGCGGTTTCTGGTGGAAAGACGTTCATGCGCAACCTCGTGCGTTATGTGAAACCCACCAAGCTCCTACCCCATATGTGGGTCGTGGCAACCATCGGCTTCGCAACAGCGCAAACCAACTTTGGCGATGCGAACCTGATTGCGCATGATCTTGCCGAGGCGTATGGGGCACATCACCAGTGGTTCCCATGCCCGGCCTTCCTCTCCGATGACGCGCAAGTGCAGCATACTCGCCAACTCCCGCTTGTCAAAGAAGCCTACGAGATGATGGTGCAAGCGAACGTCACGGTAATGGGGCTGTGGACTCCACATTCCCACGAGGAGATGGTTCTGCAAGGCGTTCTCGCGCAGGAGCGACGAGAGGCCATAGAATCCTACCAACCGGCCGTGGATATTAACCATTGGATCTTCGCTGCCAATGGGAGGTGTATTAACGAAATGCTGGAGCCACCGCCCTTTTTTCTCTCCGGGTTAGAGATACCGCGACTCAAGGAGAAAATCCAGCAGAGCAGCGCCAAGGTGATCCTTGTTGCAGGGGGCGGTCCATCCTACGTCCCTGCTATTCGAGCCGCGCTCAAGGCAGGGCTTGCCAATATCCTGGTCACCGATCACGTCACCGCACAGCTCTTGCTCATGAGCGCCTGACCAGAGGTTTAGTTGTGATAAAAATCTAGACAGGCCCTGCGCGTTCAGATATAATCAGGAGCGATGAGGACCACAACCCACGTTAAGGAGAACCAGAATATGTCTACTTCCGATCAGCCACGCCGAGAACATCCCAACACGTATTTTGTGCAAGATAGATCCAACCTTGATGAAATGACCCGGCTCCAGATTCAGGACGAAATGCTCACTACAGGCATGGGTGGAGTGCTGCCGGAGCAGCCGGACCCGGCGATCTTTCAGCGTGTGCTGGATGTCGGCTGTGGCACCGGAGGCTGGCTCATTGAAGCGGCGAAAACCTACCCGAGTATGTCTATGCTGGTGGGAGTGGATGTGAGCAACAAGATGTTGGAGTATGCGCGAGCACAAGCCGAAGCCGGGCAGGTCACCGACCGGGTGAAGTTTCGTGCTATGGATGCGCTTCGCATGCTCGAATTTCCCGCTGATTACTTTGACCTGGTCAACCAGCGATTCGGAGCCAGTTTTCTGCGCAAGTGGGATTGGCCCAAAATCCTGCAAGAATACCAGCGCGTGGCCCAACCAGGCGGCGTGGTCCGCGTCACGGAAGCGGATTTCATCCTTGAGTGTAGCAGTCCGGCCCTCTCTCGTCTCTACCAGCTGGCTTGTGAAGCGTTCTACCAGGCAGGGAACTACTTTACCCCAAGCAGTAACGCCGTGATCAGCGAACTCGCACGCTTGCTCGACCAGTATGGATTGCAGGATGTGCAGACACGCTCCCACACCCTGGAATTTCGCGCTGGCACCCCTGAAGGGCAACGCTTTGCAGAGGAGACGAAGCTGGTCTATCGAACGATGCTGCCCTTCTTGCGCAAGTGGACCCGTGTACCTGACGACTACGAGGAGATCTACCAGCAGGCACTCAACGAGACACAGCAGCCCGACTTTGTGGTGAAGTGGGGCCTGCTCACTGCCTGGGGAACGAAGCGCCGTTAGTAGAAATTGCCTGTGTTCAGGGTGATGTACGGGTCCCAAGAAGGAAGGAGCGTGTACCATGTCTACCCCGACTGACCCGCGTCGAGAGCATCCCAGCACCTATTTTGTGCAGGATCGCTCCAATGAAGAAGAACTCACTCGCTTGCATGTTCAGGATCAGATGTTGACAGCAGGCATGGGCGGGGTACTCCCGGAGCAGCCCGACCCGGCGATCTTTCAACGTGTGCTGGATGTCGGCTGCGGGACCGGCGACTGGCTCATCGAGACCGCAAAGACCTATCCAATGATCTCCTTGTTGGTAGGAGTGGATATAAGCGAGAAAATGCTTGAATATGCCCGTGCGCAGGCAGAAGCCCGGCAGGTCAGTGACCGGGTGCAGTTTCGCACGATGGATGCCTTACGCATGCTGGAATTTCCTGCTGATTACTTTGATCTGGTCAACGAGCGCCTTGGATCCAGTTTTCTGCGCAAATGGGATTGGCCCAAGCTCCTGAGTGAGTTCCAGCGCGTGACCCGACCAGGCGGCGTGATTCGTGTTACAGAATGCGATCTCACAGAGAATAACAGTCTAACCCTGACGCATCTCTACGATGTGTTTCTCCAAGCGTTGTATAATGCAGGCCACTATTTTACGTTAGACCGGCGCGGAGTAATAGATGAGTTAGCGAATCTTCTGAAGCAGCATGGGCTTCAGAACGTGCAGACACGTATGCATCTATTAGATTGTCGTGATGGGACTCCTGAATGGCAACCCTATTACGAGAATGTTCGACATGGATTTCGGACGCTGCTGCCTTTCTTTCGCAAGTGGACTCGTGTGCCTGACGACTACGAGACGCTTTACCAGCAGGCGCTCAGCGAGATGCAGCAGCCGGGCTTCGCAGCGACCTGGGGCCTGCTCACGGCGTGGGGCAACAAGCCCAGATCAAAACCACAGCAGCCACAGCCATAACTAGACAGGACCTTCGCCAAGGAGAGTGACACAATGCCAGCGCCCCAGCACCCACAGAAACAACAATATTCCGGCACATACTTTGTTCAAGACCGGGAGAATGAAGAAGAACTACTTCGCTTAGCCATCCAGGACCGGCTCGTTACTGCATCGATGGGCGGGGTTCTGCCGGAGCAGCTCGACCCGGACGCTTTCCTGCGCGTGCTTGATGTTGCCTGCGGGGCAGGTAGCTGGGCTATTGAAGCCGCCCAGACCTATCCTGAAATGTCGCTGGTGGGAGTCGATGTCAACCAGCGCATGATCGAGTATGCTCGTTCGCAAGCTGCCGCTCATCACGTCAACGATCGCGTCGAGTTTCACGTCATGGATGCGTTGAGCATCCTCGATTTTCCTGACGCCTCCTTTGACCTGATCAATCTGCGCTTTGCCGTCAGTTTTGTGCGCACCTTGGATTGGCCCAGATTGCTCAGTGAGCTGCTGCGGGTCGTGCGCCCGGGAGGTGTGGTCCGCCTCACGGATGAGGAAATTATCCAACAGAGTACCAGCCCTGCATCCATGCAGTTCTGCGAGATGCTCTTATGCGCCCTGTTCCGCTCATGGCACCTCTTTGCTCAAGAAAGTACCGGATTAACCGCCCACCTGGCCCCTCTGCTCACCCGGTATGGCTGCCAGCAGGTGCAGACAAGAGCCTATGCCCTGCAGTATCGAGCGGGAACCCCTGAAGGGCAGGCGTATGTCGAAGATGGAGTGCATGTGCTCCGAACGCTGCGCCCATTCCTCCAAAAATGGGGCTGCATGAGCAAGGATTTCGATGCCATTCGTGACCAGGCGCTCGAAGAGATACGGCGGCCCGATTTCAGTGCAACCTGGCACCTGCTCACGGCCTGGGGCATCAAGCCCGGCTCAAAATCACAACAGCCACAGCCATAACAAGAGGTCTCTTGTCATGCTTACGCGGCCTGCCAGGCGAGCAGAGAGCCGCTAGCGCTTGCTGGAGCAATCCTACAACCCATATGACGAGGTAACCGGCCCCCAGGACCTCGAGTGAAATCACGATACAAACGGAGGAGTCTCAGCATGGCTATGATCATTCGACACGCACGCCTCAAGAACCGGCCGGGAATATGGGATATCGGCATCACTGGCGACCGTATAGCCACCATCGTTGAACACCTGGACGAGACGGCTGCGGTAGAAATAGATGCAGCCGGGAACCTGGTGATGCCGACATATGTCAACGGGCACGTCCATCTCGATAAGTGCCACCTGCAAGAGAAAATGCGCCCCAACAAGAACTACTCCTTTGCCGAGTGCCTCGAACTGACCTGGGAACACAAGGCGCATTATACAGTCGAGGATATTCTCGAGCGCGCGGGCCGGGCGATTGAGGAAGGCATTCTCAATGGCACAACCGTTTTTCGCGCTTTCGCGGACGTGGACTCAATTGGGAAGCTGCGACCACTGGAAGGTCTGCTGGCCCTGCGAGAACACTGGCGCGACGTGGTTCGCGTCGAGGTGGTGGCGTTTCCCCAGGAAGGGATTATTCGTGATCCCGCCACGCGCGAGCTGGTGGAAGAGGCCATGCGCATGGGAGCAGACGTGGTGGGCGGCCTGCCCTGGTTTGAGATGCTTGACGCGGACGCGCGCGCACACATCGATCTATGCTTCGAGCTTGCAAAGAGATACAATAGGGATATTCACATGCTGGTCGATGATACCGACAATCCCATGAGCCGCTCACTGGAGTACCTGGCCGTGAAGACGATGCGCGAGGACTACCAGGGCCGCGTCTCCGCGAGCCACTGTGGGGCTCTGGCAGCATATGACCAGGTTCATGCTCGCAAGGTGATGGACCTGGTCAAAGCAGCAAACGTCAGCATCAGCAGCAACCCGCACATCAGCCTGGTAGTGCAGGGGAGATTCGACCTGGAACCGATCCGGCGCGGAATCACTCGCGTCAAGCAGATGTGGGAACTAGGCGTCAACGTTTTTTCTTCCCAGGACGATGTTGCCGATCCCTTTTATCCATTTGGACGCAACGATCAGCAGGAGGTGGCAGCTTACGTTTGCCATACAGCGCACATGACTGCTCCGAGCGAGATCGAGGCGGCTTTCGATTTTGTAACGTACAATGCCGCACGCGCTTTGCGACTGGAGAATTACGGCCTGGAGGCTGGATGCAAGGCAGATCTCAATGTCCTGGCTGCTCCAACGATACGGCAGGTGCTGCGCCTCCAGCAGCCACCTCGCTGCGTGGTACGCAATGGCAGGGTGCTCGCACGCAGCCAGCTCCAGAGAGAGTTTGTAGGCCATTGATATATTCTTAGCGCGGACCCGCGTTACGCACTTCCTCGCTGGGCAGCGTGAACTGGGTGAAGTTCTTTTTGAAGCGCTCGGCCAGGTCGGCTACCTGCCGGTCGTATGCTTCCTTGTCCTCCCAGGTATTGCGAGGAATGAGCAGCGAACTGGGAACATCCGGGCAAGACGTAGGGATGTGCAGCCTGAAGGTGGGATCCGTCACCGTTTCGACGTTTTCCAGCGCACCGCTGATGGCCGCTCTCACCATCGCTCGCGTGTAGTTGATGTTGATGCGCTCGCCAACGCCATAGGGTCCACCGGTCCAGCCCGTGTTGATGAGATAGCAGCGCACATCATACTTCTCAATGCGTTCGCGCAGCAGGTTCGCATATTCGCCAGGCTGGAGCGGGAGGAAGGCCGCGCCAAAGCAGGGACTGAAGGTTGCTTCCGGCGTCGTTACGCCGGCTTCAGTACCCGCCAGCTTACTCGTGTAGCCCGAGAGGAAGTAATACATGGCCTGCTCTGTCGTCAGCTTCGAGATAGGCGGCAGGACGCCGAACGAGTCTGCCGAGAGGAAGATGACCGCCTTCGGCTGACCTCCTTGACCGGACTCGACAACATTATCAATGAAATCGACGGGATAGGCGGCTCGTGTATTCTCCGTCAGCGAATCATCAGCATAATCTGGATTACGCGATCCCTTCTTCAGTACAACGTTCTCATAGACAGCGCCAAAGCGGATAGCATTCCAGATCTGCGGCTCATATTTCTGGGATAGATTGATACACTTTGCGTAACAGCCGCCCTCGAAGTTGAAAACGCCATTATCGCCCCAGCCATGCTCATCGTCACCGATCAGGTGACGACTGGGATCAGCCGATAGACTGGTCTTACCTGTACCCGACAGCCCAAAGAAGAGAGCTACATCACCGTCGGGTCCGACGTTGGCGGAGCAGTGCATGGGCAGGACACCTTCGCTGGGCAGGATGAAGTTGAGTACGGTGAAGATAGACTTCTTCATCTCACCGGCATACTGCGTGCCGGCAATCAGGATGAGCCGCTCTTCAAAGTCGACAATGATGGCCGCTTCTGAACGTGTGCCATGCGTGCGAGGGTCGGTATGAAAATTCGGTATGCAGAGAATGGTGAAGCCCGGCCGGCTGCTGTTTAGATCACTTTCATTGGAGCGCAGGAAAAGTTGACGCGCAAAAAGATTGTGCCATGCTAGTTCAGTGATCACCTGAACTGGCATGCGATAGGCTGGATCAGCACAGGCGGCGGCATCGAGCACATAGACATCCCGCCCCTGTAAATAAGCTGCCAGGCTATTGCGCACAACCTCGAAGACCCCTGGCGACATGGGATAGTTAATCTCACCCCACCAGATTTTTGTGGCAGATTCTTCGTTCGAGACAACGTACTTGTCCTTGGGGGAACGCCCTGTATGTACCCCTGTAGTCGCGGCAAAAGCGCCATTAGAGGCCAGCATACCCTCGTTCCCTGCCAGGGCTTGCTCGACCAAAACGGTGGGGGAAAGATTCCAGTAGATTTTTCCCAGGTTTACCAGCCCATATTCCTCCAGCGCTTTGCGGCTCATCATCATCGTCATAATGTGACTCTCCTTTGAGTTAGATTTTATCGCGAATTCCCAGGGTTAGATGCGTATCAGTTGTTCCCCGAGACATGAAGCTCGTATAGCTCTCTACTCGTCGTTTTTTAGTTTACCACAAACCCGGAGCCACGAAGCAACCTGAAGAAGATGAAAAAACGAGCCTGTAAAGCAAGGTGCACAAGTGAAGGCACTCCTGTGCCTTCAGCGTAAAGCTCTTGTTATAGGTTCGAGAAAAAACTTGAATAGATAGACCAGGGTTTTTCCCATTGGCATACTACGAAATCACCAGGTGCCGTTTCAATACCTCTCGACGCCTCTCCTTGTGAGAGATATAATGACCTTAGATAACGCTCAATAGGAGTCACCCTTGTCACCGACAACACATAGCAACTTAATCATCGGCCAATCGGGCGGGGCCACCGCCGTCATCAACGCCAGCCTGGTTGGAGCAGTCGAGGCGGCGATGGCCGGTGCACGTATCGCCGGCATCTATGGCATGCGCTACGGCATCGAAGGCCTGCTCAAGGATGAGCTGATCGACCTGCGAAAACAGCCCACCGGGCTGTGGTCCCGGCTCTTGCATACCCCATCGGCGGCTCTCGGCTCCTGCCGCTACAAATTACAGGAGGGCGGCCTGGAACGAGCAATCGAACTGCTGCGTCGCTGCGATGTCCACTACCTGCTCTACATTGGTGGCAACGATTCAGCAGATACAGCACACCGCCTGGCGCTGGCAGCACAAGGCATGGGCTACGAGTTGCAGGCTATCAGCATTCCCAAAACCATCGACAACGACCTGCCCTTTACCGATCACTGCCCCGGCTACGGCAGCGCAGCACGCTTCATTGCCCTGGCCACGATGGATTCGAGCATGAACACTATATCGATACCATGGCACTACCCCGTTAAAGTGATAGAGACTATGGGGCGCGATTCGGGCTGGCTGGCAGCATCATCGGCATTAGGGAAACGCGATGAGGATGATGCGCCGCACATCATCCTCATACCGGAAAAACCCTTCAACGCGGATCGCTTTCTAAAGCAGGTCGAGGAAGTCTACCAACGCCTGGGATACGTCATCATCGTCGCAGCCGAGACCATTCGCGACGAACAGGGGCAGGCGCTTGGTGCCGCCGGGCAGGTCGGACAAGACGCGTTCCAGCACCCACTGCTGAGCGGGGCAGCGCAGTTCCTGGTAGAATTAGTAAAGCAGCGTTTGAAGCTGCGCGCGCGTTTTGACAAGCCTGGTGACCTGCAGCGCATGGCGTCGAACAGCATCTCGGGTACTGACCGGGACGAGGCGTATCTCGTCGGGCAAATGGGGGTACGGGCTGTGCTGGAAGGAGAAAGCGATAAGATGGTGACGCTGGTTCGTCACATGGATCCCGGCTATCATTGCACGACAGGCCTGGTGGACCTTGCGAGCGTGGCTAACGTGCAGCGTCTGGTACCGGATGAGTACCTGAATCCAGATAAGACGATGGTCACGAGGGCATTCTATGACTACGCGCTGCCGCTGCTCGGAGACCCGTTGCCTCATCATGCAAAATTAGAAAAGATAAGGATAGCGCCATGACAACACTAAGGCGGGCCATTCTCGTCGTTCTGGACGGGGTAGGCGCGGGCGAAAATCCCGACTCTCACGCCTATGGTGACGACGGGGCCAGTTCACTGGAACACTGCGCGCTAGCCGTTGGAGGCCTGGCTCTACCCAACCTGGGACGCGTAGGGCTGGGCAACATTACTCCCATACTGGGCACGCCGCCAACCCCGGACGCCAGCGGCTCCTATGGACGCATGGCAGAGATCGGGGCAGGGAAAGATAGCACGACGGGTCACTGGGAGATCACCGGTGTCGTGCTGAAAAAGCCCCTGCCGACCTATCCACACGGGTTCCCTCCCGGCCTTGTGGCAGCCTTTGAACAGGCTATTGGCCGCAAGGTGCTCGGCAATAAGCCGGCCTCGGGCACGGAGATCATTAAGGAACTCGGCGAGGAGCATATGCGTACCGGCTATCCCATACTCTATACCTCTGCCGATAGCGTCTTCCAGGTGGCGGCCCACCAGGATGTGATCCCACTGGCTGAACTCTATCACATCTGTGAGATTGCGCGAGCTATGCTCACCGGGGAGAATGCCGTCGGGCGCGTGATTGCGCGACCCTTTATAGGCGAGCCGGGATCGTTTCGGCGCACCGAGCACCGCCGCGATTTTTCACTGGCTCCGCTGGGGACAACGCTGCTCGACCTCCTCCAGGCTGGTGGTAAGGAGGTGATCGGCATCGGCAAGATCGAGGACCTGTTTGCAGGGCGCGGCCTGACGCAGCGGGACCATACCGAGACCAACAAAGACGGCATGGCGGCGACGCTGCGCTGGCTTGAACGAGACTTCACTGGTCTACTCTTCGTCAATCTGGTAGAATTTGATATGTTATGGGGTCATCGCCGCGACAGCCAGGGTTATGCGCAGGCACTACGCGATGTAGACGCCTGGTTTGGGCAGGTGCAGCAGATCATGCAGCCTGAAGATGCCATCTTCTTCACCGCCGACCACGGCGTCGACCCTACCTATCGCGGCAGTGATCACACGCGCGAGGAGGTACCGCTGCTGGCTTACGGTAAACCCGTACGCGCCGGCATCGACCTTGGCGTACGTTCTACATTCGCCGACCTGGGTCAGACGCTGGCACAGGCATTTAGCGTCGGACCTCTGGCGGCCGGAACAAGTTTTGTACACGACATAGGACTCGTATGACTGAGACGCAGCGCAACAGCACAACAGGTTACTCACACAGAACGTTCCTGCGCGGAGAGCGCATTTACCTGCGGCGGCCCACAATGGCAGACGCTCGCCACGTCTTCTACTGGGAACGCGATGAAGAAGTTTGGCGTTATGACCCGCACCGCCCGTACGCTGAGAACTATGCCGAGTTTCTGCCGCTCTTTGAGCGGAACTACGTGCGCGGCAACGGGCGACAATACTGGTTCATCATCGAGGACGAGCAGCACACGCCTATCGGCACCATTACCTATTTCAACGTCGATTACCGCCTGCGCCAGGCAGAGATCGGGCTGGGACTGGGCGACAAGACGCGCTGGGGCAAGGGGTATGGGCCAGAAGCGATTCGTACGCTGGTACGATACCTTTTCAGTCTCCCTGGCCTGGTACGCATCTATGCAGAGACGGCAAAGGCCAACCGGCCAGCACGCCGGGCCTTTGCTAAAGCCGATTTCGTCGAGGTTGGGCAAATCTACGATCCCCGCAGTTCAGGCGAACCCTGGATAGAATTAGAAATCTGGAAGAAGAAGGACTTTTCTGAACGATGAATACATCTTTTGACCCCACAATTTTCAGCGCCTACGATGTGCGCGGCATCTATGGCGAGAATCTGACCGGCGAGGTGACCTACCGCGTCGGGCGCGCGGCTGCGCTCTACTTCAATGCGCCGGAAATTGCCGTGGGCCGCGATATGCGCCTGTCATCACCGCAATTGTCTGATGCCTTGCTCCAGGGTATCGTCGACCAGGGCGTCAACGCGGTTGATCTGGGTATGACCACGACCGACGAGTTGTATTTCGCCGTGGGCAAGTTCAATTACCCCGCCGGCGTGATGATTACCGCCTCGCACAATCCAGGCGAGTACAACGGCATGAAATTCTGTCGCGCCCAGGCCTTCCCCGTCAGTCTGGACAGTGGCCTGGGCGATATTCGCGACCTGGCATTGCGCGGCAGCTTTCCCGAGCCAGCGACCAAAGGCCAGGTGAAGACACGCGATGTGCTGGATGAGTACGTGGCACATGTGCTCTCCTTCATCGATGTGAGCAAGATCAAGCCGCTCAAGGTGGTGATCGACGCGGGCAATGGTATGGCGGGCATGGTCGTCCCACGCGTATTCATGCACCTGCCCTGCGAGCTTGTGCCGCTCTACTTCGAGCTTGACGGCAGCTTCCCCAACCACCCGGCCAGCCCCATTGAGCCTGCAAATACCGAAGAACTGCGCAAGAAGGTACGTGAACTACATGCCGACCTTGGCGCGGCCTTCGACGGTGATGCAGACCGCATGTTCCCGGTGGACGAGCATGGCAACATGGTTGATGGTTCAATGGTGACGGCCATTGTCGCAAACAGCCTGCTGCACAAACATCCTGGCGCGACCATCCTTTACAACCTGATCGTCTCTAAGAGTGTCCCCGAGCTCATCAACAGGTTGGGAGGTAATGCCGTACGCACCCGCGTGGGACATTCCTACATCAAGGCAGAGATGCGCCAGCTCAACGCCATCTTCGGCGGCGAGCATTCCGGCCATTTCTATTTCCGCGATAACTGGTACGCCGACTCCGGCCTGATCGCTTTCCTCACCACGCTGGAACTCGTCTCCGTCGAAGGCAAACCGCTCTCCGAACTGCTCAAACCGCTCGATCACGGCTTCCGCAGCGGCGAGATCAACACCAGGGTCCGCGATGTTCAGAAAAAGCTGAAAGAGATCGAGGAATACTTCGGCAAAGAGGCAAAATCGATTGATCACCTGGACGGCATCACGCTGGATTTTGGCGACTGGTGGTTCAATGTGCGCCCATCCAATACGGAACCCCTATTGCGTTTGAATGTCGAAGCAAACAGCAAGGAGTTGATGGAGCAGAAGCGGGACGAGGTGTTGGCACTAATAGTTGCTTAAAATCTGAAGAAATAGACATTGCTTAAACCTTAGCCTTTGTTTCTAGTGGTCAGTCCATAATGCTCACTCTTCTGGTTTGCCGGTGAGAAGGTTGACGATCTGGTCGAGGCGTTCTTTCACCGTGTGGATATCCTGTTCTTGCGACTGTACGACGCCCCAGGTTCTGGTAGCGTAGAGGTCGCTCGTTTCAAACCTGGCTGTGATTTCAACGGTTTGCCGGTCGATCCGCTCCTCTAAACTTGTAAAGCGCGTATCGACAGCGACGAACTTCTGGTCTATAGCGTCAAAGCGCGTATCGACAGCGACGAACTTCTGGTCTATAGCGTCAAAGCGCGCATTGACTGTGTTAGCCTGCTGGACAAGTACTTGCATCAGTCCATCAAGCTTCACGTCAATCGTCTGCCCCAACTGGCTTATAGCCTGACCTTGCTCATCAAGGCGCTTCCTTTGTTCGGCAAGCTGTCGATGTAGAGCGGTAATGCGTTCGTCAAGCTGGCGCACATCATAAATCTGTTCTATCTTCATCACGGATTGGGCGCGTTCCAGTACCTCAAGTCGCTCTTCTAATGTCGGCATACGAAAAAGACCCTCCTTAAAAACGTTCGCCCCTTCTTCCACATAGTATAGCAACAATGTGAGCTTTTTGCTACTACTTTGCTAGCTATTCTGGTACAAAAGACTTCCCAGCGCAGGTTTCTATGTTACAATAATGTCGCTTTTTGATGCGTAGTGTAACATATGGCAAAAAAGGAGAAGCTTCTGATGAGCTTCATCAGCAAATCCTGCCGCTTGATGCTCCTGCACGTGCCGCTGCTGATCCTGCTTTTTTTGTCAGGATGTACTGGAATTGGCTCGAGTGGCCCATCTACATCCTTCAAATTCCCTGCACTACCAGTTATCCGCAAATTTGACCTCTCTGCTCGGCAGGGACTGAGAGATAGGGCGGGCGATTTTTCTGTCCACCTTGGTGGAGCGGATACCGGTATTGGTATGCTCCCTGGCGAGAAAGTGGAGATTTTTGCCTCCGGCTCTGCCAGCGTGCAGCCTGGAGGGAAACAAGCAGGGCCAGAAGGCGTGCCTACCTGCTCCGGCTCAACTACGCCAGAACCCTCTCTGCCCTGTTATGCGGTCATTTATAGTATTGGTATCAGCGGCCGAGCAGGCGAAGTCGGAGCGCACGTTGAATTCAATCCGGCAGCGCTAGGGAACCTCTTCCTGGGGATAAATGCAGCCAATCTGGCCAGCAATTCCGGCTCATTTCACATTCGTGTGTTAGTCATCCCACCGGGCAAGTTCGCAGGGCTATGGAACGGGCTGGAAGACAAATTTATCATCCAGGGAACAAGCATGACCCTATCCATCCAGGTCTTCGCTCAAAATGCCACTGTTACTAAAGCGCAGTTTACTGTAATGGTACCAGGACAGGCGCCGGTCACAGTCTGCGAAGCCATTGCAAGCGGTGAGAATACCTATTCTTGTGTATGGGATTTCAGGCTTAATGGGAACTATCTCCACAATGGCCAGTTCACTCTCGGCTTTATTCTCAACGGAAGCTCGAATGGTTGGGGCTCGCCCGAATCCGCGCAGAATCCCGATGGTGTACGTACAGGGGTCGCCAGGTATGTTGTCACCCAGCCCAACGGCTTCTATGCCGGCTATGCCGCTACAGACCTTGCCCGCAGGACAGCGGCATACCAGAAAGTCACCGGGCACTGGACGGTGCCGAAAGCGCACTGCACTCCCGGCAAGATTTCACTTTCGGCGGTCTGGGTGGGCATCACCAGCGACGCGTCGGACAGGAGCCTGCTGGCTCAACTCGGCACTGTGAGTGGATGCAATTTTGGGGTTCCCGCGTATTTTATGTGGTGGGAGATGTTTCCTGCGCCATCCGTACCACTCGATCAGCCCTTGCAGCCCGGTGATAGTATCACGGCAAGCGTCACTTTTCAGCAGGGCAGGTTTCAACTCACTATAGATAATCCCAACGAGGGAGTACATTTTTCAACCACGCATCCCGGGGCGGTTACCGACACCAGCGTTGCAGAATGTATTGTCGAGGCTCCAACGATCATTGACAATTCCGCCACAGACCAGGGCCACATAGCGCGGCTGACCAACTTTGGCAAAGTACGTATCCTGTGCCAACTGAACGACCACAGGCCTATAGCCGATGGCCCGCAGGACATCATCTACCAGATGAACACGCAGGCCGGCAATCCAAAAGCAACCACTTCAGGTCTCGATGCAGCAGGCAGCACGTTTACTGTTTCTTGGCATCACGGGTAGTGTGTCTTACAAAAATTTGCCCGAGCAAATATACAAAATAAGGGCCGAATTTAACCCCTTTTCATGGTACACTCTTGAAAGAAAACCGTCAGATACAAGAAATACGAAAGGATTGTTTCTATGACCGAACAGCAAACAAACTTATCCACTTTCTACAAAGGCTGGGATGTCTACCATGGTCACCTCGTCCGGGCCATCGAGCCTCTTACCGCCGAGCAACTGCAACTCAGCATAGCTCCCCATCTCCGCTCCATTGGCCAGCTCGCCAGGCATATTGTCCGCACGCGCGCCGGTTGGCTGTATGGCTTGATGGGCGAAGGCGGTCCAGAGGTGGCGGCCATCGCCCAGTGGGAGTACGATAGCGAAGTGCCATCGACCGCCGAACTGGTGCGCGGCCTGGAAGTGACCTTTCGCGCCTGGCAGGAGTGCCTGGAGCGCTGGACACCGCAAGACCTGGACTATATCTTTCGAGGCGAGCGCTGGGGCAAGCCCTACGAACTCTCGCGCCAGTGGGTCATCTGGCATGTAATCGAGCACGACTTGCACCATGGCGGCGAACTCTCCTTCACGCTTGGTATGCACAATTTAGCAGCGCCCGACCTCTAACTGGCCAGCCGGTCACCGTTCCTTCCCCATCACACGCCGGACAACCAACCGCTGCCAAAACTCGTGAAGGAGCGGGCAGGCTGCGAGAGCCTTTGCCTTCTCCACATCTTTATTGCGGAAATGAGCAAAATCGTTTGTCAGGGCGATGGTCCACTCCGGGTACGATCGCTCGATGAGCATGATGAACATTCCCGGCTCGACCATCCCCTCCCGCGCCACCCGGCAGTACCAGCCGCTACGCCCGGTCTCCGCCACACGTGCAGTCAGCCCCTCGATACCCCAGCGCCGCTCGATTTTCCAGCACGGATAGCGTGGCCCTGTGACCTGAATCTGAGCTTCGCCAATAGCGTAAATGTCTCCAATACACGCCGTCGCCTCGGTCAATCCATCCACGGTAAAATTCTCACTGAAACCTCCCGGGCCAATCTCCGGCCGGTTTAGCTCCGTTCGCCAGAGCGGGTAATGCGCAGCGGCATACAGGAGTACGGCCTGGCTGAGCCGGCCATGATTCTTCGTGTCTGCCTGTGTATTGCCTTCGAGATACGTAGTGTAGAGCCAGCGCGGCTGGGCGCTCGGTACGCGGAAGAACGACGTTTCCCACGAACGCCCCATCCCATCCGTCGCACTTGCCGTAACGTATCGCTGCGGCGTACCCACCTGTACCGACTGGAGGATCCCAACTCGTGTTATCGTCACCGTCTCGCTCCTTATCACTCTTTCTGCTGTGGCGGCTTCCTCATATAATACCATAGCATAGGCCATGTATATCGAGTCATGAAGTAAGGGGACAAAAAATGAGGGACTTGAAAGTGCTATCGTGCTACCTTCGCCATTGGCCTGTAGGGGAGAGAGCAGAAGCCATGGCCACATGTTGATAGTGAAACAGGCACAGTATGAAGGGTGAACGTTTTTAGACAAAAGGCTTGACGTGTAGGACGAGTGAGGCTCACCTCATAGTTGTTCCCATTCCTGCAAGGAAACATCTGCTTCTTCAAGAATTCGTTTGAGCAATCCGATGCTAATATCACTCTGATGAGGATTAGGGATACGTACTTTGAGTCGACCGCGCTGCATATACTCATGTTTACCGCCAGCATAGGACCAGTAAAATCAAGTTGGCGTAAGGAGCTAATCAAATCCTTGCGTTTGATCGGTCGCAGTTTAGCCATTAGACTAATTTTCCTACTTCCAACGTCATTCCATCAACTGTGGGTAAGGGGATGTGATCAGCAATGTTGAGGAGTATCCAGCCTTCCAGAACCTCACGCAATTCCTCGCGGCATTCCTGTGCAGTCGGTTTGTTTGACCAGACACCCTTGAAGTCAGGAATCCGGCCAAAATAGGTTCCGTCTTCAATTTGCTCAAAGTGAGCATGTTGCATCGCTTTGTCGAGATACTCATTGAACATGATCTCGTCCATTCTTTCTCGAAAAGAAAACCATCAGGAGAACTATCATCTTAAGTATAGCACGCACCTTGATTGTGCTGCAAAAAATGCATAGGGGTCTTACGGGTTCGTTCCAGCAGCAGGCTGCTACTACCTGGAAGCCAGTTGGCCGGGTGGGCATTGGCGCATTACGTTTGCTGCTGGGTGCTGCTGGTCGGGAGTAGGGGAAAAGGTGAACCCTTGGGGTGCTACTTGAGCACAAAGACAATCTCGTTTCTGCTAACATGCGGGCTTTGCAGTTCTTCCACCCATTGAAGGTCAGTCTTGCTGTTTCACTTCTTCTATGGAGTGCTATACTGATCATTGTCGTTCTGAGCAGACTTTAAGGGGGTAATTACTGAGAAGGGGGCTACCATGCGGGAGATTCTGGTCACAGCAAGTGTCCTGGTCTTGACAGCATTCATGTTTAATGGCTGTATCAACCAACCACCGTCACAACCAGGCACGAACCAAACGGGAACAATCACAGAACTGAAGCCTGCCGTAGCAGTGCCTGTGGAGTGCCACACTACCCCTATCTACCTCGGGCATAACACCGCTATAGCAGGCCTGGAAGAGGTTCCGTGGTTGAACGCTGAGCCGCCTTCATCTGGGATCATTGCCTACCTCTTTTTTGCAGGCCCAGAAGCCTCTAGGAACCAGGCGTATCAGCCGCTTCATACAGGCGGTAGATATCTCGATGGAAGGAGCACCAAAATTCTCTGGCTCATTGACTCCCCCAATGCATCCAACACCATTGAGATCACTGGAAAGAAGGTCTCCGCCTCTCACGAGACGTTCTGACAAAGCTTCCCGGTGGCTTCAAGTCCTGCTGGTAACTACCCGTCTATTGTGAACGTTCCGACCTCTGGATGCTGGCAGTTGCAGCTCAAAAGCGGCACCATTACAGGCACTGTCACCTTTTGGGTTGTTGCAGACTAAGGACCTGTCTCGCTGTGCTGGCGCTCTGACAGCGTATACGCTCTCTCTGTTCAATGGCTCCTCCCGTAGTCGGTGCCAACCCGTTTGGGTCGGAGCATAACTATTTCGATACAACCACGCTCGTTCTAACCGGCTGCCTGTGGGTGCGTTCTGTTGTGCTCGAAGGCCAGGACGGCCCCAATCAGCAGGAAGGGGGAAGCAAAGAGCGCCCACCAGCCCGCAATAAAGAAAAACGCGATGCCTGCTATCGCCAGCAGCACCGCTCCCACGATAGGAGCGAAGGCTGCCAGCACCGAGCCGATAAGCCCGATCAAGATGACAAGCAAACCGTAAAAAAAGTGCGACGGGCTACTTGTGATCCCGGCGACTCTGCCTAAGATGTGTAATGAGGAGTGTTCCGTAGTGACACTCTAGCACTAGAGAGTATAAAGCAAAAACATCAGGCGATACATCAACCAAAAGATTGATTTTTGCAATTTGGTATCCCGTGCTATACTATCTATAGAGGCAAGTCCTCCCCGGCTCGCCCTATAACCTCTCGTCTAACCACAAATCGGGGCACCCAACTAGCCCCTTCGTAGCACTCCTCCAGCAGGAACAACCTCTCGTTCCTCTACATTTAGGAAGGAAATACCCCATGTCCAATCCTGACCACTCGTTTTCTGGCCAGCTAAGAAAACTGGATAGTGCCATGCGCAAAGGGCGCATACGCAGGCTTCAAGAAGCCGAGCGCCAGCAGCGCACTGCCAACCTCAAAAAGGCCGTCGAAGCATGGACAAGAAAAACGCCAGCCCGCGCTCCCGTCGCCAGGCTATCGTGCGCAGCCTGCACGACTGCGTCGCGTCCATGAACGCCAGGAGCTTGGACACCAGCAGCGGCTTCAGCTACGACCGCGTGCGCAAAACCCTCCAGCACGTGGCCTCTATACCACCCCTGCTCACCCCTGCCTGGAGCACCACGCTGCCTCCCACACCAGCACCCCTGCGGCAGAATACCCTGAGACAACTGTCCCAAGTGTCCCTCCCAACCTGGTGGAGTGCCCCCAATGACCAGACCACAGGAAGTGTCCCTCCTGTTAGGACAACACCCGAAGCTGGGCTTCAAATTCACTCGGAGGCAGGTAGCCCAGCCCAACCGTCCCAACCGGCACTCCAACCGTCGCTAGCGCTCACCCCACGGCATCTGCACCGGTTGCCCCTACTTCTTCATCGTCTCCTGCTGCCACTCCTTCTCCGCGCCCGGCGGGAAAGCAGCCAGCCAGATTAGGACCTGTACCACAGGATTGTTTAATGCACTCCTCCTCTTCTACAAAATGTCTTGTAATGATAGGATGTCAAGTATCGCTGGCGCATCCCTCCGGCCAGGCGAGCGAAGCGATGCCGCGTCTCGTAGGGGCCGATTTATCGCGCCAGGGGGTGGGGGGTAACCTTGTTTAGGAGTTTGCCAGCGGTATCTTCTGACCACTGTTTGCTGTGGTCATGCGGAGTGGTGCGCCAACAGCGCATGACGTTTCATGTCAATTGCGCTTTACTGGCCCAGCTCAATACAACATTCTATATCACTTTCGTTAAAGTCTGCACCCCCAGCCTCCAGCAGGAACTTTATCTTCCCGCCAGCCTCACAACCGTCCGTCCTCTGACCCCGCCCTTGAGCAGCGAGGCTGTCACCTGGGGCAATTCGTCCAGTGTCACCTCGTGGCTCATGCTATCGAGGCTGGATGGCTTGAGGTCCCTTGCCATGCGCTGCCATAGCTCACGGCGCAGTTCCATTGGACAGAACACCGACTCGATGCCCAGCAGGTTCACGCCGCGCAGGATGAATGGAAAGACCGTGGTATTGACGGTCGATCCACCGGTGAGGCCGCAGGCAGCAATGGAGCCGCCGTATTTAGTCGTGCGGATCAAGTAAGCCAGGGTCGCTCCGCCCACGGAGTCTACGCTGCCCGCCCATAGTTCTTTCTCCAGGGGGCGGTCGCTCTCCGCGGATACTTCCTCGCGGCTGAGGATATTGCTCGCGCCCAGTTCCTTCAAGTAGGCATGTTCAGACTGCTTGCCCGTGCTAGCCGCAACGGTGTAACCTGTCTTCGCCAGCATACTCACGGCCATGCTGCCAACGCCGCCAGTCGCGCCTGTCACAAGCACGGGGCCGCGCTGGGGCGTAAGGCCGTTCTTCTCCAGTTGATGCAATGCCAGGGCGGCCTCGAAGCCGGCCGTGCCAAAGATCATGGCCTCTTTGAGCGTCAAACCCTGGGGTAACGCTACAACCCAATCGGCCTTTACACGGGCATATTCACTAAAGCCGCCATAATGGGAAACGCCGAGGTCGTAGCTGGTGGCAATCACTTTGTCACCCTCGTGAAAGCGAGCATCATGCGATTCAACAACCACTCCCGACAGGTCCACGCCTGGAATAAAAGGATAGCTGCGCACGATCTTCCCCTCGGGGATGCAGGCCAGGGCATCTTTGTAGTTCACGCTGGAGTAGGCGACGCGAATAAGGACTTCGCCGGGCGGGAGGTCGGCCTGTGTCAACTCCTGGATGCGGGCGGTAAAATCATTTTCTGTTTTATTGACCACAAAGGCGCGAAACGTAACGGACATCTCTATATCGTTCCTTTCTGCTGCACTTTATCCTGGATCACAACTGCACGTCTGTTTTTCGTATCGGTTCACCGTTTTGCTGCAACAATGCTATGGTGAAGTTCGAGGCCCCTGGTGGGCCCACAAACACCACCTGCCCAGCAACGTTCCTCGCGTTCGCATTAAATGCATTGGGCAGCGTGCTATCAACAGGTGTGCGAAGAATGCCATTGATGATCAGGCGCACGTAATCATAGCCATAACCAGGAACGACATAGACACCGCTCTGGTTATCTACGTGAAAATTGAGGATATAGAACTCCTGCCCTGCTTTGCTCTGCATTCCTTTATAAGAGTAGCTGATATTCACGCTGGTCAGGTGGTAAAGGAACTGGAAGGCTCTATCGTTAAAGTTATAGTACGTATATGGGATGCCGAGGTGCTGAGATGAGATTCTACCAGTATAGCGGCCGGGATTAAAGGAGCCGCTAAAGGGTATTGTCACCAGAAATTCGCCAGTCGTCGCGGAACCCAGTTGCAGCGATAACGTCTGAAGTTGCGTTCCCCTGGGAACTGGGAAATCGACGCAATCGATTTCACTTTTACCCGCAGCCGGACCCGAGGAAACAGGCGACGCGTGGCAGCCTGGTATATCCGCACCGCGCTTCAAGCTATAGGGCAGGATATTCGCCGGAGCTACAGCATGCTGACCAGGGATCAGCAGGCGCAAGACATCATAGTAGATGACGGAGACATGGTCAGTAGTCTTATTGGCTACCCGGATATTCACGCGTACAATCGCCGGTCCAAGGTGAATAGTGTCATCGATAAAAGAAGTCGCGTATTGCGCTGTCAGGACGGTAAAATTCAGGCTTGCATAGGGCGCAGTTCGCTGAACATTGAATGTGGTTATGGGAGGCTGTGAGGTAGCGATGTTTGTGCCAAAATGCAGATTCTGGAACAGGCCCCCCAAAGTTATGCTCACAACAGTAATGATAAGCAGACCCACAGCCAGCAAGGTGAAGAGCAGCGGCCACACACGCGATAGGCTCTCCTCCTTGCGCAAGCGTACTCCTACCGGCGGTACAGTTTCATCCGGGGGGCGTGATAGTAATTGGGCAGTCGATACTTTTTTTGGCATATGCATTTTCACCCCTTATATATCATACATCTCCTTTATTGTACCAAGTTTCAACAATCCTTGACACCCCTTTCTGTGCATGCTAGCATGACCATAGGTAGATTAGCGGCTGCATTACATATTTTTACCTGCCTGATCGCGCTATTTGACTGAGATGAGCGGTGAAGAGAAGAGGAGCAATTTCCGGTGAAGATTCACGAATACCAGGCCAAAGATATCCTGGCACGCTACGGGATTCCGGTACAGCCTGGGCGTGTAGCACGCACGCCCGAGGAGGCCGAAGCCATTGCTCGCGAACTGGGAGGGCCGGCAGTTATCAAAGCCCAGGTCTATGTTGGAGGACGCGGCAAAGCGGGCGGCATTCAATTCGGTGATACTCCTGAACAGGCACGTGCCGCCGCCGCAAAGGTCTTGGGCATGGAGATCAAAGGGCTAAAAGTAGAAAAAGTGCTGGTCGTCTCCAGGCTGGAGATCAAAGAAGAATACTACCTCGGCATCATCCTCGACCGCAAAACGCAGGCCCCTGTTGTGATGGTTTCAACGGCAGGAGGCATAGATATCGAAGAGGTAGCGGCCACGACACCCGAGAAGATCATCCAACAGCCCATCGATATGCACTGGGGGCTGCGACCCTTCGAGGCGCGCGACATTCTCGCTCGCGCAGGATTTCCCCATCAAGTAATCAGCAAGGGCGGGACCATCCTCGCAGCCCTGGCCAGGGCTTTCATCGAGAGCGATGCAAGCCTCGCCGAGATCAACCCACTGGCACTGACTGCCGGCGGGCTGGTACAGGCCGCCGATGCAAAGATTCTTATCGATGACAACGGCCTGTTCCGCCAGCGGGAATACGCTGCGTGGGCAGAGCCGGAAGAGTCAAACCCGCTGGAGTTCGAGGCCAAAAAGGAAGGATTGACATATGTCAAGCTGGATGGGGACGTGGGAATAGTGGGGAATGGCGCCGGCCTGGTTATGACAACGCTTGACATGGTGGCACGCGTCGGCGGCAGGCCGGCCAATTTCCTCGACATCGGCGGCGGCGCCAAGGCCGAAGTGATGCGCAAAGCCCTGACGTTCGTGGCACGCGACCCGCAGGTGAAGGGCATCCTCGTCAACATCTTCGGCGGCATTACGCGCGGTGAAGAAGTGGCCAGGGGTGTGATTATGGCCCAGGACGAAATTCCCAAAGGCATGCCCATCGTTGTACGCCTCTCAGGTACAGGATCAGAGGAGGGAAAAGCCATGCTGAGGCATGCCGGGCTCGATTGGGGCAAAGATATGCGTGATGCAGCCCAGAAGATCGTGGCTGCCATCGATCCGAACAGATAGAGGTCATATTATGGGTATTTTGCTTGATGATAAAACGCGGGTTATTGTGCAGGGTATCACTGGTCGCGAAGGACAATATCACACCCGCAATATGAAAGCTGCGGGCACGCCCCTGGTGGGTGGAGTCACACCGGGGAAGGGTGGCATAACAGTGGAAGATTTGCCGGTCTTTGATACGGTCAGTGAGGCGAAAGCAGCTACGGGCGCCAACGCATCCTGTATCTTTGTGCCCGGCCCTGGCGCCGCCGATGCCATTATGGAAGCTGCCAGCGCAGGTATTGAGCTGATCGTCTGTATCAGCGAGTGGATTCCTGTGATGGACATGACACGCGCTATATTAGTTGTGCGCGAACATGGCGCATACCTGATTGGCCCGAACTGCCCTGGCCTGTGCACACCAGGGCACGGCAAGATCGGCATCATTCCCTACCAGATCTTCACACCAGGCCCTGTTGGCTTTATCTCGCGTTCCGGCACGCTCACCTACGAAGTTGTCGCGTTGCTCACAGAGGCGGGCATTGGCCAGTCGACCTGCATCGGCATCGGTGGAGACCCGGTTATCGGCTCGACCTTCGTCGATCACCTGAAACTCTTCGAGGCCGACCCGGAGACCAGCGCGGTGGTGATGTGCGGCGAGATCGGCGGGAGTGACGAAGAGGACGCAGCCGAGTACATCCAGACGATGAGCAAACCCGTTGTGGCCTTCATCTCCGGGCGTACCGCGCCTCCAGGAAAACGCATGGGTCACGCGGGAGCAATTATCTCCGGCAATACCGGGACAGCACAGGGCAAGGTGGCCGCCCTCCAGGCAGCCAGAGTGCCGGTTGCTGATACGATCTTCGATATTCCCGACCTGGTAAAGGAAGCCCTGGCGAAAGTATCATGACCACTGCCCTGATCTACGACCCGATTTTTCTGGAACATATCACACCCAGGAACCACCCGGAGCAGCCACTGCGGCTGGAAATGGCGCTGCAGGTGCTGGAAGCGCTGAACTGGCTGGAGCGCGACGGGCTAGTACAAATAGCACCTCGCGCCGCCAGCGAGGATGAACTGGCGGCGGTACACGACCGCGCATACATCCACGAGGTGGCTGCGGCAGCACAGAGGGTAGCTGAAGAAACGGCGCGGGGGGGTCGGGAAACCCGCTATTTTGCCCCAGACACGTACATCTCTCCAAAATCATACAAGGCGGCCATCAAGGCGGCGGGAGCCCCTCTCACTGCCATCGATGCCATCATAAAAGGAGAGATTAACAACGCGTATTGTCTGGTGCGCCCCCCCGGCCACCACGCGCTATCCGATGGGGCAATGGGCTTCTGCCTCTTCAACAATGCAGCCGTCGCCGCGCGCTATGCTCTTGACTGTTATGGCCTTGAGCGGGCGATGATCATCGACTACGATGTGCATCATGGGAACGGCACACAGGACATGTTCTATGACGACCCCCGTGTGCTGTACTTCTCGATACACCAGGCGCCTTTCTACCCCGGCACGGGCCACTCTGACGAGCGAGGCGAGGGGGCAGGGTTGGGGACAACCATTAATGTACCCTTACCTGCCACAACCGGCTACGAGGTATACGAACCTGTTTTCCGCCAGGTGATGGCTCCTGCTGCCGATCGTTTCCAACCACAGCTCATCCTGGTCTCGGCAGGCTTTGATGCGCATTGGAAAGATGCCATTCCACAGACAAGCACGCATACAAACATGTATCTCTCCACAGCAGGATTCGCGAAGCTTAATGCTATTATCATAGAACTGGCTCAATATCTGTGTGATGGACGACTGGTCCTGATCCAGGAGGGAGGTTACAACGTACAAGTTATGGCAGCCTGTGTGGCAACATGCATCAATTTGCTGCTTGGCGATGATGCTGCTGTAGATAACCTGGGTCCCCCTCCCAACAGGCAATATCGCCTGAACACTGATGTACTGATCGCAGAACTGCGGCGCATTCACGGGCTGACAGGCTATCGTATGCGCAATGCGCCTAAACCGGATATTGAACGGCTCCGGAGAGAGATCAAGGGACCAGATGCATAAGGTGGCCGGAGGAAGCATGTTAAGAAACTTTGACCAGCTACGTATACTCGGCAGTGACGACCTCCGTCTGCTGGAGCGATTGCTGCGTACCTCCGAATACATCTATCAACGCTTCACCTTAGAGGAGCTTCCAGCGCTCCTCAAACACTACCCGACGGTAGGTATCTTGAGCGGGGAGTCGTTAGTCGGCTTCCTGCTTTCACAGACGGTAAACGCTCCTTCGGCCTGGATAGGTGGATTTGGCGTGAGCTGGACAGAGAGCCACGCCTACGATCGTCTGCTGCGTACGTTGCTCGAGGGCCTGGTGCCGCTGCTCGTAGCGCGTGGTGTACGTTATCTACACTACTCCGGCAGTGATATAGAGCAGGACTGGCTGCGCGATGTCTTGCTCACCCATGGCTTTGCGCCATATCGCCTGCTGTACGCCTACGACAAATTTGACTACCACGTTCCAGGCGAAGGAAACCAGCAAGTTACAATCCGCCCTTTCGAGCAGCGCGATATACCCGCGCTGCTGGTTATCGAGAGAGAATGCTTCGAGCACCTGTGGCGCTACGACGCCGTTGCCTTCACCGATATTGCCGGCACGCACCCGTATTTTGTAGTGGCAGAGTTGGATGGCAAGGTGGTAGGGTACCAGTTTAATGCGCTCGACGGCGAATCCGGCTACCTCGTGCGGATCGCGGTCCATCCAGCATTTGGGGGCCGGGGTATTGGAGCGCGCCTGATGGCCGAGGCGATACACTTCTTCGAAGACGCGCAGGTGCTGCGCATCCTACTCAATACACAGGATGATAATACCTACGCACATCGGCTATATGAATGGTTCGGTTTTATCCGTACTCGCCAGGTAGGGTTCGTGCTGCGTAAGCTCCTCTCAATCCAGCCCTGACGCTGCGCTAACGCCTCCTCGATAAATCGGGAGCCTACTGTAGAGTGCCGATTTATCGTGCACGTCAGCTTTGACAACGGGTTACCCGCCATCACGCCAGCCCTTTCAAGCGAAAAACCTCCAGAGGCTCCGTTCTGTTCTTTACAGACATGGGGGGAAGCAGTTCCACGCGCACATACTGGCGCACCTTTATGAACGTGGAGCGGTTGAGCAGGATATCGTTGTCCGAAGCGTTTCCTTGCATGCGGGAGGCAACATTGACTACATCACCGATGGCAGTGTAGTTCTGTAGGTGTCCCTTTGAACCAAGATTACCTACTACTGCCAGGCCGGTGTTGATACCAAAGCCGAACGAGACCTGCAGCTGTGGCGGCCTATTACGCTGGTATTCCAGCACGGCCTCGCGCATCCCCAGGGCGGCGCGTACTGCGCGCATCGCATGATCCTCTTGCGCTAAGGGAGCATTGAAAATTGCCATCAGTGCATCACCTATGAAAGACGTCACCGTGCCTTCCTGGTTCCAGATCGCTTCGACCATTTTCTCCAGGTAACCATTCAGCAAATCCATCACCTTTTCAGGCGCCATAGCCTCGCTCAGCCGGGTATAGCCACGGATATCGCCAAAGATTACGGTTATCTCCTTTGTTTCCCCGCCAAGGTTCAGCGCTCGTGGGTCTTCGATGAGCTGCTGCACGACATTTGGATGCACATAGCGTCCAAAGATGTCGCGAATTTGCTTCGTCTCCGCCTTCGAGCGCTTTATTTCGGTACGATCATCGATGACCAGGGCCATACCGATATGCGTTCCTTGATCGCGCAGTGAGGAAACGTTCAATTCCAGGTTGACCATGCCACGGCCTGGAATAACACTGTCCACGTCGATGGTACCATGCCCATGTTCCTGCATGGCTCTTTGCAGCAATTCGACTAAGCCGACTTGAGGCAATACTTGAAAGGCTTCCCGGTAGTGTTTGCCTACCACTTTTACCGGGTCTAAGCTCAGGATGTACCTGGCGGCATTATTGAACGAAGTAATCATGCCGGCCGCGTCAGTCGTGATCACACCGTTGGCAATGGAAGCAAAGATGTTATCCATGTACTGTTTGTCTTCGTTGACCTTACTAAATAGCCGGGCGTTATCGATAGCGATGGCCGCTTGATTGCAGAATGCGAGCAGTAGATCGAGGTCCTTTTCATTGAAGAGATTTGCTTTGACGCGGCTGTCTACATATACTGCACCGATGCAGTTACCGCGCACAATCAAAGGGGCGCACATGATGGAACGGATATCATAGGCCATCATACTCTTGGTGGGATCATGGCTATTGTCCGAAAGCATGGGGTTTCTAGTTTTCACAACGTTATTTACCGTGCTGCGGCTGATATTATATTCGAACGCGCCCTCACCTATGGTGCGCGCCTGTTTATCACGTGCAATGGTGAACTCAAGCATACCGGTCTCCGGGTTGACCAGCACTATGAAACCTCGCTCCGCGCCCACCACACCAATCACCTTGTCCATGACGAGGCGCAACACCTCATCAAACTTGAGGGTTGAGTTGAGGACCTGCGCAATCTCGTACAGGGTTTCCAGTTCGCTATGCTTGCGCTCCAGGGAGACTATACTACTGGTCAGCACATTGCGTTCCTGCTCAAAGTCCGATGGTGCCGCAGGAGCAGTAGGTGAAGGACGAGGTGCGGTAACACCCGGCGAGGCATGGGCGTTGACTTGTCCGCCTTTACTGAGTTGTTCTTGCAACGTGAGCAGCACACGCCTGGCAGCCTGATTAATACGTCCCAGCTCCAGGTCGGCGCTCCGGCTCACATTCAAAGCCTCGGCGAGCAACTTGACGCGTGGATCGCTGCCCTCACCGGCATAGGTACCTTCGACGGCCTGTTCTAATTTATGGGTGTGCTCATGGAGCGCACGAGAAATACGCATCAGGGTTTCGCCTATAAAGCGTAGATCGCTGCTGGTTTTCAGCGCTGGATCCGGTGATACGGTCAAGGGTTCCCTCCATCTTCCGGCAATATTAATCTCAATCCCTTCCCAACGCAGGTGCAGGTAGCGAGTGTGGGGTATGTTTCTTCTTCAAGATATACGTACATGCCCACGTATTATAGCATATCAATATCGCCTTCGGAGCAGGTCTATCTCATGGCTCACACACCCTGTTCTTCAAGGTACCTGGTAAAGGACATGGGTGTAAAACCGAAGTCGCGCTCGACGGAGTTCAGATCGGTTGTATTATCAAATGAGAAGAGAGTCATCGCGGCGCTCGTTAACGGGGGCCTGGGCAAAACCGCTTCCATGACCGCCGCACCTATACCCACTAACGGCGCTGGCGCGTAAGCCTTGACGCGGGACTTATGCATAGCATGCAGCAATGCGTCAATCACCTGAGTAAATGAGAAGTATTGCGGGCCACCAATCACGTATGTTTTGCCCCTTGTTCGCGCGGGGTCTTCCAGTACTTTAACGATCACAGTCACGACATCTTCCACGTAGATCGGCTGGAACATGGTTTTGCCACCACCGATGAGCGGAACAACGGGGGCAGTACGGATGAGGTCGGTGAGACCTTTGATGAAAGGGGCCCCTTTACCGAAGAGCACCGAGGGCTGGATGATCGTCCAGTCGAGGCCGCTCTCCTTGAGCAGCTTTTCGGCAAGGTAGCGTCCCTGCATGTAGCTTCCAGGTTTATCGGGCCTTGTTCCCAGGCCGCTGATTTCAATGATACGTTTGACGCCAGCACTCTGAGCCGCTTTTATCAGGTTCGCGGTTCCCTGGACATTGGTTTCCTGGTAATGGTTGCCTGGTGATTGCTTATGGTCGGCGGTAATAAACGCCGCGTGCACAGTAGTATCCACACCTCGCACCGCAGCCCCCAGCGAAACAGGGTCGGTCGTATCGCCCTGAACAAGTTCGACGCCAGCAGCGGGCAGGATGACGCCTGCCCTTTTCGTATCTCGCACAAGGCAACGCGGATGCTCGCCTTGTGCGACCATGCGGGCCACGAGATGTCGTCCTATATACCCGGTCGCGCCAGTAATAAGTATCATAAGAGCCCTCCTTGCAATTGCAAAAGACTTCGTTACTATCACTATAACGCCTGAAACGAGTATCTACCAGGGAGCAAAACCATATTTGAGGCTACTCATGAATAACGGGACTACCTGAGGGCTTCGGCCGGGAGCAAGATACGGACGGTGACGCCTTCGCCGGGCATGCTTTTGACGGTCAGGCTGCCGCCGGCAATGGCGAGCAGGGCGCTATGTGTGAGCAGGCCACCGCCGGTGCCCGTCGTGGAACTATTCACAGAAGTAATGCCAACGCCGTCATCAGTCACTATCACTTCTAGATTGGGG
>WNGP01000434.1_pt1 | contig 32038 bp, 29 predicted proteins | sample 5407671 | NCBI WGS metagenome assembly WNGP01 (sample SAMN13153381, study PRJNA577476) | soil metagenome | isolation source: 40 cm soil or saprolite under Garry oak tree replicate 2 | place: USA:California | collected 2016-06-15 | reverse complement strand
TACTCGAAGGCGCATCGCGGGACACCGCCCGCCAGGCGGCCCTCGTGTACTACAGCGGCTCGAACACGCTGGCCCCTGACTGCACCGCGCTGGCCACCCCCTGCTCGTTGAGCCCGTTGATCAACAGCGCTCACCTACTGGATCCGCTCGGAGTGCAGGTCGTGTACCAGGACTCCACCGCGATCAGCGCCGCTCCCATCTATGGCTCCTACGCCGCGAACGCAGACCCGACCCAGCCGGGGACGATCGCGCTGGCAGGTGGCACCAACAACAACACCGTTTACGTGTTCATCTACGAGATCGATTCGACGGCCGGCAGTCCCAATCCCCGCTGGAGCTGCCCGACGTGCTCCGCCGTCGACGGGGCGTATGTGCGCACATCCGGGCATCAGCGCGTCGTGGTGGACCTCAAGTTGAAGTGGCAGCCGGTGCTGGCGCGCCTTCTCGGCCTGCCGTCGACGGTCACGTTCGACTCGCAGTCCGTCGTCCGGATGGAATTTTGATGCGCAACTCCCGGCAGTCGGGCCAGGTGATGGTTCTCGTCGCCGTCGCCCTGCTCGCCCTGATCGGCTCTGCGGCGCTGATCCTCCTCGCCGGCTCGGTCGAATGGCAGAAGAACCAGGTCCAGGAGCTGGCTGACGCGACCGCCCTCGACTCCGCGCTGAAGATCGGCATCGGTTGTGACGCGGCCAAATCCAACGCCGTCATCACGGAGGCGGACAACTTCCTCGCCTCGCGGCGGACACGCACCGGCGCCCTCAGCGTGGCGGCCGGCACCTGCGCGACGCCCTACAAGGGCACCGACACTTTCGCGGGCGGCCTGAGCGCCACCTACAACTATCCGTATCGCGCGCACCAGCAAGAGGTGGAGGTGATCCTCACCTTGAGCCTCCCCATCTCTTTCGGCGGCGAGCTCGGGGCGAGCAACACTACGGTGACCCGGCGTGCGGTGGCACAGCAGCTGGCGGGATCGGTACCCGCCATCTCCGCCACCACACTTTCATGCACGGGCGGGCAGGTCAACGTCGCCGGGAGCATCGTCGCGCAGAACCCGATCACTCGAAGCGGCGGCTGCGCCTTCTATGCACACACCCGTTTCGACGCCGCGTCGGGAACGTACTCCGATCTGGGCAACGTCCAGCTCTATACGGATGGCCAGAGTTGGGTCGGGGGCGGCGGCGCCTGTGCCGCGGGCCTGAACGCGGGCTCGAGCAACGCCATCTGTGCCGACGGCGCTGAAGTATCGGGTCATGTGACACCGGCCTGCGGCACCACCGGCACCAGCCAGTTCCTCTCAGCGGGCGATTCCGCCATCAACGCGAACCCATGCGCGGCGAGCGTGGCGCCCCTGCCGGTTCCGCCAGTCTCGACTCTCATGCCCCCGGACCCCAATACCGACGCTGCCGCGGTCGCGACCCTTCAAGGCACCGGCGGGGCGGCCTGCACGGCAAGTGGCGTGTATCCGAACATCGTCGCGGGTGGAGTGATCGTTGGCACCGGAGACGCTCCGGTCCCCGTCAAGGACGCTAGCGGGTATTACCACTTCAAGCCCAGCTGCTACGGCTACCTCGACCTCACGAGCATGAAAGGAGGGGGTATTACCAAGGTTCAGGTTGGGGTGGAATCGGCCAAGAAGAAGAACCCGACCGGTACTCTGGCGGCGGCAAGCACGGCCGGTTCGCTGCTGGTTGCGACGGTGAGCTCCGATCCGACCAACACTGCATTCACCGCTCCGGCGGGATGGGTCTCCGCTGCGGGCATCAACCAGGCCACCGCGGGCCGAAGCGAGATTTGGTACTACCCCGACAACCCCGGCGGAATCAGCACGGTCACATTCACTACCGGGGTCAACGCGAACGTTCAGCTGTCTGAGTGGAGTGGTGTGGCGACTACCTCGTCGCTCGATCAGACCGGCACGCTGGCCATTACCGCGACGACGGCTTCGGCGACGATCTCGACCAGCGGCCCGACGACTGTGGCCGACGAGTTGGTGATCACCAACGACGGCTACAAGATCTCCGGCGGTCAGACTTTCGCCCACGGCGCCGGGTGGACAAGCCTGCTCAGCGACACGGCCAACGGATACAGCTCCGAATACAGGCTCGACCTCCCGGCGGCGGTGGCGAGCGAGACCGTGACCACCAGCCAGGCGAGCACCTGGTCGCTGGCGATCGCTTCGTTCATACCCGCGCCGGCGGGCGGCGTGCTGGATCCTGGGTTCTACTACTTCAACGGATCCGGATTCCCCGGCGGAGGTGGCGTCTGCCTGGGTGGAGGCACGCTGCTGGCGCGCGACGTGACGATGGAGTTCGTCAACCAGGCCGGATTCTCATCAGGCACATGTGCAGCCGGCGGAGGGGCCACCTGCGCCGGCGCCTGTCAGTTCGGATCGACCCCGTGCTCGATATCTGTGTGCCCGCCAAATCCCGGCGCCGATTCGCCCAACAACCTCACCTGGCTGGCCGCCCCATGCTCCGCCGCGCCCGCTGCAGCGGACGCCGCCAGCTGCCTGGCTGGTGCATCGTGGTGTCCTTCGGGCGACCGGGCATGCTCGAACTTGCTGATCTGGGCTCCCGCCTCGAACGCGGGGACGATCGCGATCACGGGCTCCGCCGCCCGCGCCTGGCTGCTGGGGTCGACCTACTGGCCGGGAGCGTGCACGGACGCCGTCAACGGGACCAGCATGATCGCGGGATCCGTGTCCTGCGGGACCCTGACCATGTCCGCAGGAGCCGGTGCGGCCATCGCGGTGGGAAACGACGCCGGGATCAGCACGGCCCTGGTCGAAGCCGTCCTGATCGAATGAAACTCCGTGCACATCGCGCATCATGTGCACCGTGAAACGCCGACTTAACGCTCTTCCAGAGGTTTCCAATGGCCCGTAGCGTCGGCCGGTCGCGCCGCGGCAGGACCTACATAGTGGTTGGCACCGTGCTCGCCGTGCTCGCGTTCGTGACGGCCGCCGGCGTCGCCAGCGTGCCCCTTTTCTTCTCGAGCAATCCCACCGGCACCAAGGTCGTGGTGGCCAAGTCCTCGATCAGCGCACGCACGAAGATCCAGTCCTCTGACCTCACGATGAGCGCCGTCAACCCGGTCCCGCCGGAGGCGTTCACCGACATCAACTCCGTGGTGGGCAAAGGCGCGCGGGTTGATATCCCGGCCGGCGAACCTGTCACCGCCAACCTCATCGCCCAGTCGCCTGACCTGCTGAGCAGCAGCGACGCCACCTACCTCCCCATCCCGTCAGGATTCGTCGCTGTCACCATCCCCACCTCGGAGCAGGTCGGCGTGGGCGGCTATGTGCAGCTCGGAGACCGCATCACGGTGCTCGCCACGGTCAACACTTCAGTCTTCGGGGTCAACCCCGGCTCGCCCGTGGTGAGGACAGTGTTCCGGAACCTGAACGTCATCAGGGTGGGCCCGGCCACATCGTCGAGCGGGGCTTCGGCGCTGACGAGCAGCCTCACGGTGCTGATGACCGCATGCGACTCCGAGTACATGTTCTGGTTCCTCAACAACGCGATCCTCAAGTACGCCCTCGAGTCGTTCAAGGACTACGAGCCGACCCCAAACCAGCCCGACCCGACATGCCCCAACCTCACGTCGGCCGGTGGCGTCGGACCGCGTGAGGTGGACAAGAAGTGGAAGTTCACGACGCCTTAGTGGTCTTTAGGGCCTAGCCATGGGCTTGACGATCATCCTGGTATCGGTTGCAGCAGCGATCGGGGTCATCCTTGTCGTTTACGGCATCGTGGCCCGCGACCGCGCGATCACCGAGGCCGAAACAGGCGGTCCCTCAGCTCGGGTCACCTATCGCACGCTGGCCGATGTTCGGGAGCAGCTCCGTCGCCGATTCGAGCCCACGGGCGCACCGGTGTGGATCGCGCAGCAAAGCCCCAACCAGCTGGCGGCGGACCTGGCCAGCGCCGACCTTCAGTTGCGCCCGTACGAATTCCGCATTCTCCAGGTGGGCTCGGCGCTGGTGCTGGCCCTGGTTGGCTACACGCGTTTCGGCGTCAACCTGGCGGTGCCCATTCTCGCTGTCATCGGGTACGTGCTCCCAGCCATATACCTTCGCAACCGCAGGGGCCACCGGCTGCGCACGTTCGAGGCCGGACTCCCGCGCGCTATGGAGCTGATCGCCAATTCCATGAAGGCCGGCCAGTCCGTGGCGCAATCGCTGGGCGCCGTCACGGAGAACGCCGGCCCACCCGTATCCGAAGAGTTCCGCCTGGCGCAGCGGGAGGTCGAGCTCGGCGCCTCGGTCGAGAGTGCCCTCAGCAACATGGTCAAGCGCATGGGCAGCTCGGACCTCCGGCTCATGGTGATGGTGATCACGATTCAGCACGCGGTCGGCGGCGACCTGCCCGCCATCCTGACCACGCTCGCCGACACGATGCGGCAGCGCGCGGAGATGAGAGAGGAGATCATGGCCGCAACAGCTCAATCGCGGGCTTCGAGCCTGATCATCACCCTGCTCCCGGTGGTGGCCGCTGCGTTCCTGTTCTTCGTTGTTCCGGATTACTTCCGCCCGATGTTCGTCAACCCGCTTGGATGGGTGATCCTGGCCCTGGCGGCGGGCCTGCTGGTGCTCGGCAACGTCATCATCCGGCGGATCACTACAATCGTATGAACGCCCTGCCGATCCTTGTAGGGCTGGCCGCCGCGGTGGGCGCGTGGCTGATCATTTCCGGGCTGAGAAGTACCGAGACCGGCGATGCCGCCTCGCTCGCCCGGCAGAGACTTGCGCGCCAGGAGCTCGGCCTCGGCCAGAGCGCGATCGCGCTCGAGCTCGAAAAGCCTCTGGGCGAGCGGCTGACCGCGCCGATGCGGCGATGGCTGACAAGGCAGATCACCCGGTTCACGCCGGCCGCGCAGGCCGCGAACTTCCAGCGCAACCTCGATTTCGCAGGGAACCCCTTTGGACTCGACCCGGCCGGCGTGCAGACCCTGCGCATCGCATCCGCGGCTGCGCTGGGCACAATCGGCACCGCGCTCGGAGTGCTGGTCGGATCGCCATTTGCTCTCGTGGTATTCCTGCTCGTCGGCGTCGCAGTCGGCTTCTACCTGCCGGTCCTCTGGCTCGACCAACTGGTCCGGGAGCGCCGGGCCGAGATCGAAGCGGCCCTGCCCAACGCACTCGACGTAATCGCCATCAGCATGGAAGCGGGCCTCGGGCTGGATCGCGCCGCGGAGCAGCTCGTCCGCCACCAGGAAGGTCCGCTGACGCTGCTCGTCGCGCGCGCGCTGCGGGAGATCGAGCTTGGGCGGCCCCGCGCCGATGCCTTGGAGGAGATGGCTGAAGCCACCGGCGTCGACGACTTCACGGGGCTGATCCGCTCCATCCTTCATGCCGAGCGCACCGGCGTACCGATCGCGCGCACCATCGCCGCTCACGCCGCTCAGATGCGCGTGAAGCGACGCTTGAAGATACGTGTCGAGGCCGCACGCGCGTCCTTGAAAATCCTCCTCCCCACCGTCGGCTGCGTTTTTCCGACGTTGTGGCTGATCATCCTCGGGCCGGCGCTGCTGGTCGTCCTCACCATCACGAGCAAGCACTAGCTGAGAAAAGGATTCGTCCGCCGCTCCTGTCCGATGGTCGTGGCCTGTCCGTGCCCGCTGTAGACGACGACCTCGTCGGGTAGCGTCAGGAGCTTGGTCCTGATCCCGTCGAGGAGAGCCTCCCCGTCGGAGTTCTCGAAGTCCGATCGTCCGATCGAGCCCGCGAAGAGGGCGTCGCCGGTGAACACAATGTCAGCGATCCTCAGCGAGACACCGCCAGGGCTGTGGCCGGGCGTGTGCAGCACCTCGAACTCGAGCGACCCGGCACGATAGGGCACCCCCTCGACCAGGCTGACGGCCTCCTCGACCCTCGGCAGGTTGATTGCGAACTGCCGACGAAGCGGCTTGCCTTTCACCACGACGTCTTTCTCGGCGTCGTGCACGGCGACCTCGAAGGGACCCAGCGCGTCGATCAGCTCCCGGAGGCCGGCGACGTGGTCGACGTCCGTATGAGTCAGGATCACCGCTTTCAAGTTGACGTGGTGGCTGCCCACCAGCTCGATCATCGTCGATGGCTCGAGATTGGCGTCGATGATCACCGCGTCGTGTGACACCTTGTCCTCGACCAGGTACGAGTTGGTGGCGAACTGGCGGTCCGCCGTGGCCGTTACGAGAACGCTCAGGCCAGCTTTTTCCGCATGACGACGTGGCGTTCGAGCTCGCGGTACCGTTCGAAGCCCGCGCGCACATACATCTCGAGCGGGCCGCGATAGTTGCTCTGCGCCGAGTCATCGCCTCCGCGCGACGGATAGGCCTCGACCTCCTGAACACCGCGTGCACGCAACCGCTCGATCGCCTCGTCCAGGAGCTTCGACGCGACCCCGTGCCCCCGATAAGGCGCGGCGATCACGAAGCACGCGATCGACCCGACTCCCTGCTGGGATGCGGCTTCGAGCTTGAACCGGCGCATGACGCCGGCAAGGTGAGTGGTGTCGCCGTAGTTGCACCAGCCCACCGGCTGGTCGCCCGCGAAGGCCAGGAGCGCGGTCACGTCGCCGTGTTGGATGGACGCCGACATCTCGCGGCGGTTGTCCGCGGCAGAGGCCATCCCTGCCTCCTCCTCGCTCTGCGCTCGGTGCGTCTCCATGCAGTAGCAGTCCTGCCAGGCGGGGTAGTCGCGAAACGCCACGTCGTCGAAGAAATGCTGGTATTCGGCAACGAGGTCGGGCGTCACATCGCGGACCACCACCTCTCCGATCTCTGGCAGACGCTCGAGCTGCGCACGCTCGACGGGGTCGACTCTCAGGCGCAGCCCTTGTAGCTGGGCGCCCCCCTGGGACTGCATCAGTTGATGAACGGGCTCCTCCGCCTTCCACGACATCCGAACCCGCGAGCCGCCCGCATGGCCGGACACCGCCCAGGTCACCTCATGCTGCGGGGCGGCAGCGAACGGAGGCGCGAACAGGTACCTCGTGCGAAGCACAAGCCGGCGCGGGGCGTCCACGTCGATGATGTCCGATTCCTCGACGAGGTCTCCGCGGACGTCGAGCCAGCGGATGTGCCCGCCGGGCGTGAAGTCTCCCTCTGGCGCGAGTCGGTAATACCAATCCCGGCGTCCGGGACCCACAAGGCATTCCCACACCGCCTCAGGCGGAACCGCGATGTCGAGCGAGTGAGATCCGTTCACGATGCCTCACGCGCCACCGTGTGCACGTCCTTCACACCCTCGAGCTTCTCCATGAGGCGCGACAGCTGAGCCAGCGAGTCGATCTCGACGGTGGCCGAAACCACGGCGGTCTTGTCGTCATACACGTGAACCTCCAGGGCCGACATGTTGACGCGGTTCTCGGCCACGATCGTGGCGATGTCGCGCAGGAGCCCTTGACGGTCCCACGCCTCGATCTTGATCGCGACCGGGTAGATGTGCGTCGCATCGGAGTCCCAATCGACCGCCACCACGCGCGCCTGGTCCTGCGCGTTGATGGCATTGACGCAGTCGACACGATGCACGGTCACGCCGCGGCCACGTGTCGTGTAGCCGACGATCGCGTCTCCGGGCACCGGCTGGCAGCAGGGTGCGATCTTGGTCAGGATTCCCTTCTCTCCCCGCACCAGCACGCGAGGCGTCGGCTGCACGTTGGGAATCAGCGGGATGGCGCGCAGGTCTCCGCCGGCGGTTTCTGTGCCCAGGGACATGCGCATGACGACGGCGTGAGGCGACAGGTCGCCATAGCCGATGGCCGCAAGGAAGTCGTCGACGGCGTTGTAGTGCTGGATGCCGGCGATCTCGAGCAGCTTGGCGTCGGGGAGGTCGGACATGCTCACCCGGTGCATGCGATGGAGCTCCTTATCGAGCAAGTCGCGACCCTTGGCCACGTTCTCCTCGCGGCGCTGGCTCTTGAACCACTTGCGGATACGTTCCTTGGCCGACGCGCTCTTGACGAAGTTGAGCCAGTCGCGGCTTGGGCCGTGGGGTCCCTTCGACGTCAGGATCTCCACGATCTCGCCGTTCTGGAGCTCGTAGTCGAGCGGGACCATGCGGCCGTTCACCTTGGCGCCGATGCAGCGGTGGCCGACCTCGGTGTGGATGCGATACGCGAAGTCCACCGGCGTCGAATCGGCAGGCAGGTTGAGCACGTCGCCCTTGGGCGTGAACACGTAGACCTCGTCCTGGAACAGGTCGACCTTGACGCTGTCGAGGAATGACTCCGAGTCGCCGATCTCGTTCTGCCACTCGAGCAGGCTTCGGAGCCACGAAAGCTTCTGGTCGAAGCTGGCGTCTTTCCCGCCTTCCTTGTACGTCCAGTGAGCCGCGACCCCGAACTCCGCAATCCGATGCATCTCGTGCGTGCGGATCTGGATCTCGATCGGCTCACCGGTGTGGGTGATCACAGTCGTGTGCAGCGATTGGTATCCGTTGGACTTCGGCATCGCGATGTAGTCCTTGAAACGGCCCGGCACCGGCTTCCAGAGGGAGTGGACGACGCCGAGGACGCTGTAGCAATCGCGCACCGAGTCGACCTGGACGCGGATCGCGGACAGGTCGTAGATCTCGGAGAAGTCCTTCTTCTCGCGGGTCATCTTCTGCCAGACCGAGTAGATATGCTTCGGGCGCCCGGTGATCTCGGCCTTGATCCCGAGGCCGTCGAGCTCGCGCGCGAGGATCTCGCGGAGGTCCGAGACCAGGGTCTCCCGCTCGTGGCGCTTGCGGGCGATGCGCTTGACTACGTCGTCGTACGCCTCGGGCTCGAGGTTGCGGAAGGCCAGGTCCTCGAGCTCCCACTTGAGCTGCCCGATGCCGAGGCGGTGTGCCAGAGGCGCGTAGATGTCGAGGGTCTCGCGCGAGATCTTCCGCCGCTTGACCTCGGGCAGGGGATCCAGCGTGCGCATGTTGTGGAGCCGGTCGGCCAGCTTGATGAGGACGACCCGGAGGTCCTCCGCCATCGCCACCATCATCTTGCGGATGTTCTCAGCGTGCTGCTGCTGGTCGGTGCGGATGGAGATGCGGCCCAGCTTGGTCACACCCTCGACCAGTCGGGCGACCTCGGGCCCGAACTCGGCCTCGACCTCGTCGGCGGTGAGCGCGGTGTCCTCCACGGTGTCGTGGAGCAGGGCGGCGGCGAGCGTCTGCGCGTCCAGCTGCAGGTCGGCGAGGATCGCCGCTACCTCGAGCGGGTGGTTGACGTAGTCCTCGCCCGACAGCCTCCGCTGGCCCCGGTGGGCGACGGCCGCGCGGTCGTACGCCTTCCGGACGAGCTCGCGGTCCTTCGGCTCGAGATGGTCGGCGATGCGGAGCAGCTCGGAAACGGTCACTGCGACAGAGTTTAGGAGGGGCCCCTGATGGAAGTTCGGGATGAACTCCGCGATCAACTTCCTAGACTTACCCACGCCAGGTGGGTTCAGCTTGACTTCAAGACGAGGACCGTTCGCGATTCGGCTCGGATGGTCCGTAACCGCGGTCGTCCTGATCTTCGCCGGGTCCGCGCTCAACGAAGGCGGCCGCGCCAGCTCCGAAGCGGCACTCGCCGGCGTCGCGGGGGCCCTGGCACTGGCAGCAGGCGTCATCTACGCCAGCTGGCGCGTGGCGGTCCCCCTCGGCGCGGCGTCGATTGTCCTCACCCTGGTGATCGCCCAGGCCAACCGCGTCCAGGCGGACCTCTTGATGCAGCTCGCCGGCCTCATCATGCTCGGCGTCGGCGGCGTCATGGGCGGCATCGCCTACCGCAGCTTCACCAGCGTCATGAGGGGCCAGGCCGGCGATATCGCCGGCAAGAAGGCACAGCTGGAGCAAAAACACCGCGCCTTCCTGGCCGCGACCTCTGAGCTCGACGGAGCGCGCTTCGGTGACATCGCGATGTTCACCTCCACGGTCGCACGGGAGTCTGGTGCGGACGTGGCGTGCTGCTATCTGTCCTCTGCCGACGGCCGGCGTTTCGTGCCGCAGCCGCCTGGAGTCGGCGTCGACCGCCTTCGACCGCAGGCCGTGCCCCGGTCACACGGAAACGGCGGCCCATTGCTCACCGCGATCGATTCCGGCCGGATATTCGTGGCCGGCGACGAAACCGAGCTCACCGAGCTGATCACCTTTGTGCCCGACGACTTCCACCTCGCCGGCCTCATTGCGGTGCCGATGCCAATCGGCGACCACGTGGGGGGCTTTGTCGTCCTCGGCAGGAAGTTGGGGGACTTCAGCGACGACGACCGCCGCCTCGCCACGATGCTGACAGTCCGCGCGGGAACGCAGCTCGCGAGCGCACAGCTGGTGCAGCTCACGCATTTCGAGTCGGCCCGGTATTCGCTGATGAACGAGCTCATCAAAGAAGCCTCCGGCAAGACGATGAACGAGGTCCTGGAGCTGGTCCTGGGACGCGGCGGCGAGATCATCCGCTACGACGTCGGCCGGGCGCTTCTCTTCCAACCCGATGGCACGTATGTCGTCCTGGACGGATCAGCCGCGCCGGAGCCGATCGAGGGCCCCCTAAGCCGTGTCCTCGCGGGCGAGACGATGCTTCGAAACCTGGTCACTGAAGACGAAGGCATCTACAGCGGCCTGCATCCCGAAAGTCTTGGCGGCACGGTCAACGAGGCGCTGACGCCCATTCGCGGCAAGACGGGGGTGATCGGCGCGCTGTGCCTGGGCCGCCGCGGAACATCCGGTTTCAGCCAGCAGGACATCGCGTCGCTCGATGATCTCGGGTCGATGGCGGGAGTGGCCGTGGAAAACTCCCGCATCCTCCAGGTCGTCACCGGCCAGGCGTCCAGGCTCGACACAGCGCTCGACGCTCTCGGCGAGGTGTCGCAGGCCTTGACCACGGTCACCGAGGGGTCGAAGGTCCTGGAACAGAAGACCCTGGAGGCGGCAGTTAGAGTGACGATGTGCGCCGCGGCGCTGCTCACGCGGAGTACACCGGACGAGCGTCAGACCGTGATCTCATCGTTCGGGTTTCCCAGCGAAGTCGATGGGATGGAGTTTCACAACGGGCAGGGCCTTGTCGGCGCCACGATGCTCAGTCTCCGCGCAACCGCCGTCCCTAGTCTGGCCGCGAATCCAGAGTTGTCCTATCCTCCTGGCCTCGTCGCCTATGGACTACAGGCGGCGATCTGCACGCCGATGCTGGAGGACGGGCGCCTGTGGGGCACCCTGTCGGTGTTCGACGTCAAGAAGCGCGAATGGACCACGGATGACCAGCGCGTGCTGGCCACCCTTGGCAACCAGGGCGTGGTCGCCGTCCGGAACGCCGAGCTGTACGACAACAACCAGCGCAGCATCTGGGAGCTGAAGAACCTGCAGGAGGCTCTGCAGGCAGCAACCTCGACCCTCGACCTCAACAAGGTGCTGCAGCAGGTGCTGGCCGGCGCGGCCAAGGCGTCGTCGGCGCAGATCGGCTGCCTTGCACTCGACGAATCGGGCCGGCTGATTCTGAAGGGAGGGTTCGGCACAGACTCGTCCACCGCGGAGAACCTCGCGCTCGGATTCGGCGGCGACATCTGCAGGGATGTCATGGCGTCGGGAAACTCATACATGGAAGCGCTGTCGCCTTCCGTCGCCGAGAAGGACAGTCCGCTAAGCCCGCGTGCGGTGCTGTGCGTGCCGATCACGCTGCGCGGCACGCCGAACGGGGTGCTCTTCCTTGCGAACTACCAGGCGGGGCATGCGTTCACGCCCGATCACCGCAACCTCGTCACCGAGCTTGCCGCACAGGCGGCGGTGGCCATCGACAATGCCCGGCTGTTCAAGGACCGCGAAGAGGTCATCCTCGCCTCGCTGGAAGCGCTCGCCAACACGGTAGACGCGAAAGATCGCTACACCGCCGGCCATTCGGTGCGCGTGACGCAGTACGCGCTGATGATCGCCCGGCAGATGAAGTACTCCCCGAAGGACCAGAACGCGTGGGTCAGACTCGAGCGGGGCTGCCGCCTGCACGACATCGGCAAGGTGGGTGTCCCCGACGCTGTGCTGCAGAAGACCGGCAAGCTCACGAACGAGGAGTTCGCCAAAATGCGCGAGCACACGACGGTCGGCTTCAACATCCTCAGCGGTCTCAAGATGCTGACTGACGAGCTCGTCATCGTGCGCTCACACCATGAGCGTTATGACGGCAAGGGCTATCCCGACCGCAAGAAGGGCGAGGATCTGCCGATGTTCGCGTGGATCGTCAGCGCCGCGGATGCAATCGATGCCATGACCTCCGACCGTCCATACAGGAAGGGCATGTCCCTTGACGTCGCCATCCAGCAGGTGCGCGACGGTGCGGGCTCCCACTTCCATCCAGACGTGGCCGAAGCCGTTCTGGACGCGACGAACAATGGCACCCTCATGCTCATCCCGCAGGAATCGCTGTACCGCGACGCGCCGACCATCGGGGCTTTCGAAAACCCGACTAGTTAGTCAGGGCCGCCGGTGCCGGCAGCGGCGGCATTGCAACGCCCGCGAGACACGCCGGAGCACTCGCGCGTAATGTCTGGCTCAGTACGCTTTTGCGAGGGCTACTCGGTACTTCGCGGGTTTGCCGCAGACCAGGCAGCTGCCCGAAGGCTTCTCATCGGCGTCGATCACGCGGATCGTGACGCCGCCCGCCTCGGCCTTGATCCTCGCCTCGCACTCGGCGTCGCCGCACCATTGCGCCCACACGAACCCGGCGCGCTCCCGGAAGTGCGCGACCACCTCGGCCAGCGTGGACAGCTCGAATGTGTTCTCTCGCTGAAAGGTCTGAGCGCGCGAGAACAGCCTGGCTTGAAACGCATCCAGCTCGGTCCGCAAGCGCTCGGCGATCCCGGCGACGGGCACAGGCCGTCGTTCGCGTGATAGGCGGTCGACCAGCTCGACCTGGCCCGCGTCGACGTCTCGGGCGCCAACGTTGAGGCGCAGCGGCACGCCCTTGAGCTCCCAGTGCGCGTACTTGTCGCCGGGCCGCTCATCGCGCCAGTCCACACGATGGCGGATGCCGGCCGTCTTCAAGCCAGGTGCCCAGCCTTCGACGAACGCCTCCACCTTTCGGCGCGACTCCTCATCTCTGAAGATAGGCACCACGACGACCTGGATGGGCGCCACCTTTGGTGGCACGATGAGGCCGGAGTCATCGCCATGCGCCATAACCACGGCGCCGACCATTCGCGTGCTGATTCCCCATGACGTTGAGTAGCAGAGCTCGCGCTCATTGCTGGTGTTCGAGAACGAGATGTCGTACGCGCGCGCGAAGTTCTGGCCGAAGTAATGCGACGTACCCATCTGCAGAGCGAGACCGTCTCTCATGAGACCTTCGAGCGTCAGCGTGTAAACAGCGCCCGCAAACGTCTCCGCGGCCGACTTCTTGCCGCCGAGCACGGGGACAGCCAGCCAATCCTCGGCGATGGAGCGGTAGTAGTCGAGGATGAGGGCGACCTCGTCGATCGCCTCCTGTGCCGAGGCGTGAAACGTGTGCCCTTCCTGCCACCAGAACTCGCGCGAGCGCAGGAAGAGGCGCGATCGCATCTCCCAGCGCACCACGCTGTTCCACTGGTTCGTCAGCTTGGGGAGGTCGCGATGGCTCTGGATGTAGCGCTTGATGAGCGAGCCCACGATGGTCTCCGATGTGGGCCGCACGGCGAGCGGCTCCTCGAGCTCTTCCATGCCGGCGCCCGCCCTCGTGACCCACGCGACCTCCGGCGCGAAGCCCTCGATGTGCTCCGCCTCCTTCATCAGGAACGAACGTGGGATGAGCAGTGGGAACGCCCAGTTCTCGTGCCCGCTCTCCTTGATCATGTCGTCGAACGCGCGCGAGATCGTCTCCCACATCGCCCAGCCGTAGGGCCGGACGACCATCATGCCGCGCACGCCCGACCAGTCGGCCAGCTCGGCTTTGCGGACGACGTCCGTGTACCAGCGGTCGAAGTCGTCGGACATCTTCGTGATGTCCTTCACGAAATCCTGCTGCTCCTCAATGGTCTCTTTCATATCCAGTTGCTCACAAGTTTGAATAGTCACGACAGCGTTTGCGCTGAGCGGTTGGGCCCCACCGGCGCGGCGCTTCGCGCGGCGCCACCTCCCCACAGGTGGGGAGGCCAGGGCTAGCTCGGGAGCGGAGCCGGGGCGGGAGCGTGCTCGGCCGCGATCGCGTCGATCTCACCCAGCAGCACGGCGAGCAGCTCTTCTTGGGCCACGGTTTTGTAGAGCTTACCTCTCTTGAAGATCACGCCCTTTCCCCGCCCGCCCGTGACGCCGATGTCCGCGTGGCGGGCCTCGGCGGGGCCGTTGACGACGCAGCCCATCACCGCGACCGTGATCGGAACCTTCAGCTTCGCGATGTGCGCTTCGACCGCCTTGACCGTCGGCACCATGTCGTACTCGAGGCGGCCGCACGTAGGGCATGCGACCAGCGTTGCGCTCTCGTTGCGGAAGGCGAGGGTCTTCAGGATCTCATGCGCGACGCGCACCTCTTCGCGTGGATCGGACGTGGCGAGCGACACGCGGATGGTGTCCCCGATGCCCTCGCTCAGGAGGATGCCCGTGCCGACGGCACTGCGGATGCTGCCCGCCTCGACAGGGCCTGATTCGGTGACGCCCAGGTGGATCGGATACGCGCGCGCGGCGGCGAATTTGCGGTTGGCCATGATGTTGGTCCACACGTCCGTGGACTTCAGCGAAACCTTGATGAAGCCCGGCCCGTAGTCGAGCTCCTCGAGGATCTTGCAGTGGCCGAGCGCCACCTCGACCATGCGGTCGGCCGTGCGCTCGCGGTCGTCGCGGTCGATCTGGTGCTGCTCGCGGAGGCTCTTGTGCACCTCTTCGGGCAGCGAGCCCGCGTTGACCCCGATGCGGAACGGGATCTGGCGCTCCTTGGCGGCGGTGACGACCTTGATCACCTTGTCGCGGTCGGGGATGTTGCCGGGGTTGAGCCGCAGGCAGTGCACGCCGGCTTCGATCGCCATCAGGGCGAGCGTGTGGTCGTAGTGGATGTCGGCGATCACCGGCAGGGGCGAGCCTTTGACGATCTCCTTGAGCGCCTCGGCCGCCTCGTGGTCAGGCACCGCCGGCCGGACGATCTCGCAGCCGGCTTCCTTGAGCTCGTGGATCTGGCGCAGGGTCGACTTGACGTCGCGGGTGTCGGTCTTGGTCATCGTCTGCACCGCGATCGGCGCCGCGCCGCCGATGACCACACCGCCGACGTTGACCGGTATCGACTTGCGTCTCGAGACCATCAGTGCCCGCCCAGGAACTGGCCGGTGGCGATGCGTTGGATGTCCAGGAAGCTGATGATCGCGGCGAGGCCCAGCAGGGCGACCAGGCCCCAGCGCTGGAAGTTGAGCTCGCTCTTGCGGTCGAACGGCCGGCGCCGAAGCGCCTCGATCACCACTACGACGATGCGGCCACCGTCGAGGGCGGGGACCGGGAGAAGGTTGGTGAAGCCGAGAGCCACCGACAGGATGGCGACCAGCAGGATGTAGTCGGTCGGACCCTGGCTCACGCTTTGCTCGGTGATCGCCGCGATGCCGATCGGACCGGTCAGGCCTTGCGGACCGAAGAGCCCTCCGGGAACCTTGCCGGTCACCAGGGCGGAAAGACCCTGGGTGATGCCGCCGATCGCGTTGAACGGGAACTGCACGCCGTTGGTGACAGCGGACTGCACCGAGACCAACCCGGCCACGCCGATGCCGACATAGCACGCGTTGGTCGGGTCGCAGACCGGCGCGAGGATGTAGCTGAACGGCTTCCCGTCGGCGTGGAAACCGGTCAGGACGATGGGCTTGCCGGGGGCTGCCTTCTCTTGCTCCTGGATGTACCCAGGACCGGTGACCGGCTTGCCGTTGACGGCCCGGATGTGGTCGCCAACATGGACGCCCGTCATCGCCGCCGGGGTGCCGGGGATCACCCTCACCACCTTGCCCGGGTCGTCGTTGAGCTGGCTCAGGCCGTAGCCGGTCGTGAGCAGGATCGCCACCAGAAAGTTGGCGGCCGGCCCGGCGGCCAGGATCGCGATCCTCTGCAGGGCCGGTTTGGAGTGGAAGCCGTTGGGTTCGTTGAAGTCATCGGCCTCCATACCGCCCATGCGGACGTAGCCGAGGATGGGCAGCAGCCGCAGCGCATAGAGGGTGCCGCCCCGTGTGAACGAGATCAGCTTGGTGCCGGCGCCGATCGAGAACTCGATCACGCGCACCTTGAACAGCTTCGCGATCGCGAAGTGCCCTCCCTCGTGGGGCGCGATCAGGATCAAGAACGCCAACGCAATGGCGGCCACGCTCACGATCCCACCGGTTATCTGCGGCACGCCTTCAGACTACCGGAGTATGCCCCTGGTCTCCTTCACGTAGGCACGAGACCAGCGATCGGCCTCCAGGATGTCCTCCAGGTCCTCCCCGCCTCCCGAAAAGGCCTCCAGGGTGCGCTCGACGGTCCGGATGATGCCGCTGAAGGGGATGTCGCCGGCCAGGAATGCGTTCACCGCCTCCTCGTTGGCCGCATTGAGCACAGCCGGGCGTCCTGCCCCCGCCTGAGCGGCGGCCCGAGCCAGGCGAACGGCCGGGAAGCGGGCTTCGTCGAGCGGGTAGAACTCGAGCGGGCCCAGGTCCTCCAGGTTGGTCGGAGGCACGGCATCGGCCAGCCGATCGGGGTAGCCGAGGGCGATCGAGATTGGGAGGCGCATGTCAGGCCGCCCGAGCTGCGCCTTCAGGGAGCCGTCCACGAACTCGACCAGGGAATGGACGGCGCTCTGCGGGTGGACTACCACCGAGATCTGCCTCAGGGGCAGGCCGAACAGGTGGTGTGCCTCGATCACCTCCAGGCCCTTGTTCATCAGGGTCGCCGAGTCGACGGTCACCTTGGGCCCCATCGACCACCGGGGGTGGTTCAACGCCTGCTCCACGGTCACCTGGTCGAGGTCGAGGTCGGGGTGGGACCAGAAGGGGCCGCCGCTCGCAGTGATGATCAGCCGGCGAACGCGATCCAGCCGCTCTCCCCACAGGCACTGCCAGATGGCGCTGTGCTCCGAGTCGATGGGCCGGATCCCGCGGGCGCCGGCTGCCTTCATCACCAATGCGCCCGCCATCACGAGCACCTCTTTCGTCGCGAGGGCGATCTCTTTTTCAGCTGTCAGCGCGGCCATGGTCGGAGCCAGCGCCCGGGCTCCGGGGATGGCGATCACCACGAGGTCGCATCGCGGGTCGGTGACCATCGCGTTTACACGCACATCGAAGTCAGGCTCACCGGCCTGCCCCTGGATGACGTATTCCGCCTTCCGGCTGGCGGACCTCCTGCCCTCCGTGAGCCCGAACAGCCGCAGCCGCTCTGGATTGCGGTCGATCACGTCGAGCGTCTGCTGGCCTATGGAGCCCGTGGCGCCAAGGATGGCGACGTTGAGGGGTCGGGCCACGTCAGTGGATCAGGTGGAACATGGAAACGTAGAAGTAGACAAGGATCGGCGGAAACAGGATCGAGTCCAGGCGGTCGAGCACTCCGCCGTGGCCCGGAATCAGGTGCGACGAGTCCTTGACTTCGGCGATGCGCTTCATCTGCGACTCGACCAGGTCGCCGACAAGCGCGCTGACGCCGACGAGCACGCCGATCGCGATGGCGTGCAGCGGCGACAGTCCGATGATCCCCGACGCTCCGATCAACATCGCAACCACGGACGCGATAACTCCCGCGACCGCACCCTCGACGGTCTTGTGCGGGCTGATCGTGACGAAAAACGGATGGCGCCCGATGCGGCTGCCGACCAGCAGTGCGGCCGCGTCGTTGGCGATGACGGCGAAGATCGTGAACAGCGTCCATACGAATCCGTTCGGCTTGGAGGTGTAGAGAAGCAGGTAATAGTTGAACGGCATGCCGATGTAGAGCGCGCCCGCCAGGCCCATCGCCCACCGGCCCAGGCCCTGCCGGCGCCCAGGCAAGACCAGGAATCCGGCCAGCCCGCCGACGAGGGCGAGCGCCAGCACGAGGGTGACGTCGATCTCCTTGAGCACTGTGCCGCTGAAGGCGAAGAACGCGCCCAGGGGAAACAGTAGCCAGGCCGGGGCGCGGGAACCCATGCCTTCCGAGAGGCCCAGGAACTCCCACAGCGCGAGTCCGCCCAGGATGAGCACCAGGGCGTAGACGCCGTAGATGCCGGCGTACACGCCGATCAGAACAAGGCCGAGGAACACGGCGGCGCTCAAGATCCGGACCATCAGCGGGCTGGGTTTGATGCCGGCCAGGTAGGCGTTGCCCGTCGTCACCGCGCGGCGGCTCCGGCGGCGGGCGATCCGACCTCCGGCCGCCCGCCGAAGCGGCGGATGCGCGAGTTGAACTCGGCGATTGCGGCCTTCAGGTCTTCGATGTCGAAGTCAGGCCACAGGGTCTCGGTCACAAGCATCTCGGCATAGGCCGATTGCCACAGCAGGAAGTTGCTGACCCGGCTCTCGCCCGCAGTGCGGATGATGAGATCGGGGTCTGGAAGGTCAGGGACATAGAGGCGCGATGCGATGGCCGATTCATCGATCTGCTGCGGAACGACATGATCGTGCACCAGCCTGCGCACCGCGTCGACGAGCTCGGCTCGGCCGCCGTAGTTCAGGCAAACGTTGAGGACGCCGTTGGTGTTGTTCGCGGTCCGCGCCACCGCCTCTCCAATGCGATCGCGCATTCGCGACGAGAGCCCGTCCCTGCGCCCGCTCACGACGATCCGCACGCCTCGGCGGTGCATCTCGTCGATCTCGCGCTGCATCGTCTCGTGGAAGAGCCTCATCAAGGCCCGTACCTCGGCGCGAGGCCGGGTCCAGTTCTCCGTCGAGAACGCATAAACCGAGAGCACTTGCACCCCCAGCTGCTCGCAGCCCTCGAGCGCCCGCTTGATCGCCCGGACGCCGGCCCGGTGGCCGAAGCTGGCCGGACGCCCGCGGCGGCGGGCCCAGCGGCCGTTGCCGTCCATGATGATTCCGATGTGCCGGGGAACTGACGAGTCCAAGCGCTGAAAGAGTATGCGGGAGGGAATGGCGCCCCGGCCTAGACCTCCATGACCTCCGCCTCTTTGCGGGCGGCCAAGCCGTCGACCCGTTCGATATGCGTCTCGGTCAGCTTCTGCAGGCGTGCATGGGCCCGCTTGGCCTCGTCCTCCGGGACCTCGCCCTGCTTCTGCATCGCATCGACGCGATGGAGCTCGTCGCGGCGCACGTTGCGGATCGCCACCCTGGCTTCCTCGGCCTTGTGGCGGACGAGCTTCACATACTCCTTGCGGCGCTCCTCGGTAAGCGGAGGAATCGGAACGCGAATGACCTGGCCGTCACTCGCCGGGTTCAGACCCTGCTCTCCCGAGCGCAGCGCCTTCTCGACCGCCCCGATCTGGCTCTTGTCGTACACCTGCACGACGAGGAGCCGAGCCTCGGGCGCGCTGATCTGCGCCAGCTGGTTGAGGGGGGTCGGCGTGCCGTAGTAAGGCACCATGACCTTGTCGATCAGGGCCGGGTTGGCGCGGCCTGTCCGGATGGTGGCAAGCTCGGATCCGAAGTGATCGACCGACTTCGACATCTTCGACTCGCCGTCGCGCAGGATTGGATCGATCATCCCATCGCTCCCACCAACGTGCCTATCTCCTCCCCGAGGACAACACGTTCGATGTTGCCAGGCTCGAGCAGGTTGAAGACCACGATGGGCACGTTGTTGTCCATGCAGAGGGTGAGGGCCGTGTTGTCCATCACCTCGATACCGCGGTTGAGCACCTCGAGGTAGTCGAGGTGCTCCAGCTTGACTGCGTTCGGGTCGAGCTTCGGGTCGGCGGTGTACACGCCGTCGACCTTGGTTGCCTTCAGGATGACGTCGGCTTCGATCTCGACCGCGCGCAGCGCCGCGGTGGTGTCGGTCGTGAAGTACGGGTTGCCGGTGCCGGCCGCGAGGATGACGACGCGTCCTTTCTCGAGATGGCGGACAGCACGTCGGCGGATGTACGGCTCGGCGACCTGGGGCATCTGGATCGCGGTCATGGTGCGTGCGGGAATGCCAGTGCGCTCGAGCGCGTCCTGGAGCGCCAGCGCGTTGATGACCGTGGCGAGCATCCCCATGTAGTCGCCCGTCGCGCGGTCGAACCCACGCTCACTGGCGGCAAGGCCGCGGAAGATGTTGCCGCCGCCCACGACGAGCGCGATCTGCACTCCCATCTCGTGGACGCGCTTGACCTGGCCTGCGATCGTTTGCACCACGGCGAGGTCGATGCCGTAGTCGCGCTTGCCGCCGAGCGCCTCACCGCTCAGCTTGAGGATGATGCGGTTGTACTTCGGCGTTCGGTCGCCCATCAGCGCCTCAGCTGCGGCCGGCTGGCGACGCGGGGACGCCCTCGTCGCCTTCGGCGCTCTCGTCAGCCTCGCGGACGTTGAACCGGGCGAACCGTCGCACCAAGATGTTCTCCTGCAGCTTCGAGATGTTCTCCGCGATCAGGTCCTTGACCGTGTGCTTGGGCTCTCGAAAGTATGCCTGCTCCAGCAGGACTGTCTCTTTGATGAAGTTCTCGACTTGGCCGTCGATCCGCTTGGCGATGGCCTGCGGCGGCGTGCCGTCCAGCTCCGCCTTGCGCATGTAGATGGCCCGCTCCTCTACGAGCACATCGTCGGGGATCTCGTCGCGTGAGACCCAGCGGGGGCTGGTGGCCGCGATCTGCAGAGCGATCTCCTTGGCCAGCTTGCGGAACTCCTGGCCCTTCGCGACGAAGTCAGTCTCGCAATCGACCTCGACCAGGACGCCGACCTGCGGCGGATAGTCAGGCGTCGTGCGGTGCAGGTAGGCCTCGACGACGCCCTGCCCGGTCGTGCGTCCGGCGCGTTTGGCGGCTTTGGCGATTCCCTTTTCGCGCAGGATCGTGAAGGCCTTCTCGAGGTCTCCGTCCGCCTCCTCGAGCGCGTTCTTGCAGTCCATCATGCCGGCGCCTGACATCTCGCGGAGCCTCTTGACGAGCTCCATGGGAACCCCCGCCACTAGCGTGCCTCTTCTTCGTCGCCGGTTCGGCCGCCGATGAACTCCTCCTCGGAAACGGTCGGCAGGTAGTCCTCCTCATCCTCGAGGTATTCCTCGATCTCCTCGTATCTCGGCGTCTCGAGAAACTCGCGCTCCTCGGGCTCAGGGAGGATCTCTCCGCGGGCCTGTGCCTCCTGGCGGCCATCCTGGCACGCGTCGGCGATCTTGCCGGTCAGGAGCTTGACGGCGCGGATGGCATCGTCGTTGCCGGGGATGACGTAGGTGATGAGGTCGGGGTCGCAGTTGGAGTCGACGATCGCGACCACGGGGATCTTCAAGCGGTTCGCCTCGGTGACCGCGATGTGCTCCTTACGCGGGTCGACGACATAGAGGGCGCCAGGCAGCCGCTTCATATCGGCGATGCCGTCGAAGTGGAACATCAGGCGATCGAGCTCGTCCTGGAGCTTCTTGGCCTCTTTCTTCGAGAGCTGCTCGAACTGGCCTTCCTGCTGCATGCGCCGAAGCTCGTGCAGGCGGTCGATGCGCTTCTTGACAGTGCTGAAGTTGGTGAGCATGCCGCCCATCCAGCGACGGTTGACGAAGTACATGCCGCAACGCGCGGCCTCGGTTTGGATCGTTTCCTGCGCCTGCTTCTTCGTGCCCACGAAGAGCACGGGACGGCCGCTGGCCGCAACCCCGCGTACGAAGTCCCACGCGTCGTCGAGGAGCCTGACGGTCTTCTGCAGGTCGATGATGTGGATGCCGTTGCGCGCAGTGAAGATGTACGTCCGCATCTTTGGGTTCCAGCGGCTGGTCTGATGCCCGAAATGGACACCCGCCTCCAGCAGCTGCTTCAGGGTTACCTGAGCCACGTTTCGATTGCCTCCCTGTTCCACTTCCGCCCGGTTCTGGCCTTGGATCAAGGACAGGAGCAGTGCCCCGGGCGTGCTAACTCAGTCGGTTGAGACTGGCGTTGGAAGTATACCCAGGACCCGAGATCTGAATCAGAGGCCGCCCGGGAACCTACCGGCGCAGAAACCGCTGTTGACGATCGACGACACCTTCGCACTAACCCGCACGTTGCCAGCAGTCTCGGCTGGAAACTGGATCACCGCGTCGTGGGCGAGCAGATGATCCTCGTCGATCCAGCCACATGCAATGTGTCCCTGGACCGTCGCATAAGGACCTGGACCCAGCTGGACGATTTCGGTGGCAGCCGGAGGCGCGCCGATGCCAGTGCCGGTGGCGAAGAAGATGCTGTTGCCCGCCGGCGACAAGCTCGTCTCGGTGAAGCCGGACCCTGTCGCTCCAGGACCGGTCACCGAGATGATCTTTCCCGCCCAGTCGTACAGCGTCGTCGCACCGGACGAGTAGTTGACACAGCCGACACCGGCCGGCGAGGGCCGAACACTCAACGTGCAGTTGCTGGCGTTGATGGTGGCAATTCGCACCGCTGTCGAAGCGTTGGACACGTGCCATGACACCGGCGTGAGGCCCGCGGGCTCGAAGGTGCATGCGACCACCACCGCGAGGACCAGGGCGCCGTTGTGCCAGCCCATCGGCCACAGCGTGGTCCCTGTCTTTCCCTTGGGTTGGGTCGTCGTGTAGATGTCGGCATGGTGCCCATGGCCGACCAGGTCTTCGACATACAGCCGGAGCGAGATCGTCGTCGCCGCGGACACGTCTTCGACGACCACAGCAATGCGCTGGTTGTCGGGACTGACAGAGAAAAAGCTCACCGTTGTGGGACCACCGGGGACGGTGGTCACATCGGTCACGCCCGAAAGGGAGACGCGGCGGATGTTCATGTCGCCATCACGGATATAGACCTGGGTGCTGCTTGCACTCACGGGAGGCGGCTCCATCGCGCCGTCATTCGCCGACGAGCAGAACTTCACCGAGGGCGGCGCCACCGGCGCTTGAGCCACGACAAAACCATCCGCCCTGATCAGATCCAGCGCAGCTCCGCCCCCGACCAGCAGGAGCCCGTACGGCCCGGTCAACGGACCGGCGGTCGGGGATGTCGCAGGTCCGGCGGTGGCGCTTGCCGATGGCGACGCCGACGCGTCAGAGGACGGAGTATTGAAGTGCACGACCGTGGGACTGGTCGGCTGCCCGCACGCCGCGAGCATCGCGACGGTCGCCGTCAGGAGAGCGAGATTTCGCATCGGCCGCGCCAACTCTAACCGGACGGTCGCCGGCTCGAGCGCTTTCAGACCTCGGCTTTCTCGGCCTTCTTGACGCCCTTCGGACCTGGGCAATTCGGGTAGTCGGAGCACGACTTGAATGGCCCGTACCGGCCGCGCCGCTCGACCAGCGGCTTGCCGCAGATCGGGCAGGGCTCGTCCAGCACCTTCGGGCCCTCGCGCACCTTGCCGTCCTTTCCGATGTTGGCCCGGTACTTGCATTCGGGGTAGCGTGAGCACGCGACGAAGGGCCCGTATCGGCCGGTCCGCTCCACGAGCTGCCCTTCCCCGCACTGCGGGCACTTCTCACCGGTCGGCTTGGCCTCGGCCTGCGCCGCATCGCGCTTGATGTACTTGCAGTCGGGATAACCGGAGCAGCCGATGAACTCTCCGTATCGACCGGTGCGCTGCTGCAACGGCTTGCCGCACACGGGGCACGGCTCGTCGAGCAGCTTCGGCTCCGGCACCTCGCCGTTAGGGGTCATCGCGCGGCGAAACTTGCATTTCGGGTAGCGCGAGCAGCCCATGAACGGACCGAATCGGCTTGCCTTCAGGACTAGGTGACCCTCATGGCACAGCGGGCACTCCTCGTCGGTGTCGGCCGGCATCGCCTTTTCGGCGGCAGTGAGCATCTTCTGCAGCGGGCCATAGAAGTCGCTGACTACGGGCACCCACTCCTGGCTGCCGCGCTCGACTTCGTCCAGACGCTGCTCGAGGGTCGCGGTGTAGTCGTCGTCGGAGATGACCTTGAAGTGGTCGACCATGATCGCGTTCACTGCTTCGCCGATGCGCGTCGGGTGCAGCCGGCGTTCCTTGATCTCGACGTAGCCGTGGTCCTTGATCGTCTCGACGATCGGTGCGTACGTCGACGGCCGGCCGATGCCGCGCTGCTCCAGCTCCTTGATCAGCGTCGCCTCCGAATAGCGCGGAGGCGGCTGGCTGAAGTGCTGCTCGGGCTTGATCCCGTGATACGTGAGGTCCTCACCGGCAGCGAGGTCGGGAAGCTCGGTCTCGCCGTTCTCGTCGCGCTCCCATACCTTGTAGAAGCCGTCGAACGCGAGCACCGAACCGGTCGCCCGGAAGACGTACTCGCCACCTTCGATCTCGACCTGGGTCTGGTCATAGACAGCCGGCGCCATGCGGCTGGCGACGAAGCGCCGCCAGATCAGGTCGTAAAGCTTGTACTGGTCGGGCGAGAGGTGCTTGCGAATGGATTCCGGCGTGCGGCTCACGTCGGTCGGCCGGATGGCTTCGTGCGCGTCCTGCACCGCGGGGCCTGCCTTGGCGGCTCGCGGCCCGCCGACATACTTCTCGCCGAACTCTTGCTTGACGAAGCCCTTCACCTTCGTCTCCGCCTCCGCGGAGATGCGGGTGGAGTCGGTGCGCATGTAGGTGATCAACCCGGTCGACCCCTCGTCGCCCAGCTCGATCCCCTCGTACAGCTGCTGCGCGATGCGCATCGTGTTTCGAGGCCGGAAGCGGAGGCGGCTGGAAGCGTCCTGCTGCAGGGTCGACGTGATGTAGGGCAGGTACGAGCTCTTGGTCCGGCGCTTCTTCTCGACACCCAGGACCCGGTAGGTCGAGCCTTCGAGGGCGCGCACGATCGCGTCGGCCTCGGCCTGCGTCTTGACCTCCAGCTTGGCTTCGGCGTCAGCGCTGTCGGGCGCGTTCTTGGGCCGGTTCAGCCGGGCCAGGAAGAGGCGCTCGTCGGCCAGCTTGGAGAGCTCGACGTCGATCGTCCACGACTCGACCGGGACGAACTTCCGGATCTCCTCCTCGCGGTCGACGACCAGGCGCAGGGCGACCGAGGACACGCGGCCGGCGCCGATTCCCTTCTGGACCTTGCTCCACAAGAACGGGCTCAGGCGGTAGCCCACCAGCCGGTCGACCACCCGGCGCGCCTGCTGCGCGTTGACGAGCCGCATGTCGATCTCACGGGGCGACTCGAGCGCCTTGCGGACGGCGTCCGCGGTGATCTCGTGGAACTCGATGCGCTTCGGGGACTTCAGCTTCAGGACCTCTGCCAGGTGCCAGGCGATCGCCTCCCCCTCCCGGTCAGGGTCGGAGGCCAGGATCACGTTCTGGCGGTCCTTCTTCGTCGCCGAGGTCAGCTCGTTGATGGTCTTGCGCCGGCTCTCGACCACCTCGTACCGAGGCTTGAAGCCCGCCTCCACGTCCACCGCGATCTCCTTTTCGGGGAGGTCGCGGACGTGGCCCATCGAGGCGAGAACGTCGAAACGATCCCCCAGGAACCGCTTCAGAGTCCGCGCCTTGGCGGGCGACTCGACGATGATCAAACCTTCCGGCACAGCAACTCCTTTATTCCCCAGGAGCCGGTTTTAGTCCCAAGGCTGGGAGTCGGGCGGGCCGGCCGGCCGCTGAGGCGGGCAATCCTACGCCCGTTCTTTGCCGCGACGCAATGCCCTTACGAAGCCCGGTCCGTGACGGCGCACAGCGCCGTCGAGCTCCAGCGAGGTGAGCCTTCCGAGCACCTCGGCGACCGGCAGCTCGAGCTTTCGGGCCAGCTCGGCGGCGCTGACGGAGAGCACGTCTGAGAGGTGGAGGAGGAGGCCGTCGCGTTCGGGGGGAAGGCTGAAACCCAGGCGTTTGGGGGCGGCCAGAGGGTCGTCCAGAACCTCGCCGCCGAGGCCAAGGGCGGCGAGCACGTCACGGGCGTTCTGGACCAGGGCAGCGCCGTCGCGGATGAGGTTGTGGGTGCCCACCGACAGCGGCGAGAAGATGCTGCCCGGCACCGCCATTACCTCTTTATATAGGTCGAGCGCGGCCTCGGCGGTGATCAGCGCGCCCGACCCCTCGACTGCCTCCACGACCACCACAGCGTCTGAGAGCGCAGCCATGGTGACGTTGCGGGCGGGGAAGTTCTGGCGCCTGGGCGACGAGCCATTCGGAAACTGGCTCACCAGGGCACCGCCGCCCGCGACGATCTCCTCGGCGAGGCGAAGGTGGGCCGCGGGATACACGATGTCGACTCCCGTTCCCATCACCGCCACCGTGACGCCGCCGGCGGTCAGAGCCCCTCGGTGAGCGGCGGCGTCGCACCCGAGCGCAAGTCCGCTGACGACGATCACGCCCGCTCGGGCAAGGTCGGCGGCGAGCTGCTCGGCCACCGCTTCGCCGTACGGCGAGGGCCGTCGCGAGCCGACGATGGCGACCCTCGGACCGTCGGGTGGCGGCCAGGTGCCTCGAGCGTTGAGCGTCGAGAGGTCAGGCGGCGACGTCATGAAGTCGGTAACCCAGCGCTTCCAGGACGTGCCGGTCGCCGATGGCCTCCGCGCCTTCGAGATCGGCGGCGGTCCGTGCCACACGCCAGGCGCGATGAAAGCCGCGGGCGGTCAGACCCTTCTGCTCGGACCAGCGTTCGAGCGTGCGCCTGGAACCGGGTTCGAGAAGCGCCACCTCGCGCAGCCGCCGTGGCTTCAGCTGGGCGTTGAGGCAGCCCTGCCGGTCGAGCTGGCGACTCCGGGCGGCGGCGACACGAGCGCGGACTGTGGCCGAAGCCTCGCCTCGCGGTTCCGACGCCAGCTCGGCGAGCGGCACGCGCCGGACTCCCACCTGGAGGTCGATGCGGTCGAGCAGAGGTCCGGAAAGGCGCCGTTGGTAGGCATCGACCAGTGCCGGGGTGCAGCGGCAGGTCCTGGTGGAGTCGCCCAGCCACCCGCACGGACACGGGTTGGTGGCCGCCACCAGCGTGAACCTCGCGGGATAGGTGACGGATCCGCCCGATCGCGTGATGGTGACGCGTCCGGTCTCCAGCGGTTGGCGCAGGGCCTGCAGAACCGGCGCTTGAAACTCGGCGAGCTCATCCAGAAAGAGCACACCGTGATTGGGTTTGAACCAGTTTGTTACTTGGAGCGGGATTTGGCCGCTGACCAGGAGCCGGCGCGGGATTTGCTAGGCGTTCGTCGTCAGATCGAACTTCATGCGGAAGTTCTTCTCGGCGTAGGTGCGAAGTTTCGACTCAGCGTTCGTGACGGCCGTTTGAAGCAGATGCACGGTTTCCGGCTGCACAAGAGCGATTCCAGGCCCGATTACGTGGAGTAGCCCATAGGCGATCGCGACGAAGTGCGCGACGTCGTCGGGCAGGTCGGTGTAGAGAGGGACAACGAGGCTGTCGTAAGCGGCCGTGGTCAACACACCTCGAAAGGAAGGCTCTTCGACCTTCGGAACGTTCTCAGTGAGTTCGTAAAGGACGGCGCGGACCGCGGCTCGATGCGTGTCGCGGCGAGTTCTCCGTGCAAGGCGGATGGCGACGAGGTAGGAGAAGGCCGCGCCGACGACGACGCCGACGACCGCGCCAGCCAGCGCGGCGAACGTCGGATTGTTCAGTAGGACCAGAACCCAGGCGGGCAACGGTGCGCCGATCGTATCGCTGCGCACGGGTCGGGCTTACTTGAGCCGAGGGTGGCGATACCATCGCGGGCGGTGAGCCAAGAGTCCGTCCTCGTGGCGCTCCTCCCCGAGCTTCAGGCGTTCGCATGCGGCGCGCTGTTCAGCCGGCACCTTGATCGCGGTCTAGCCGAGGATCTGGTCGAGGACGCCGTTGAGCGATGGCTCTCCTCACGGATCCAGTACAGGTCGGAGCGTCAGGTCCGGGCCTGGATGCGGACGACGATCACCCGCCTCGTCGCCGACCAGGCTCGTCGGCCTCTTCGCAGCCGCGACATGCTCGACCTCGCGACCTACTCGCTAAGTGAACGCACGCGGGGGTAGCTGAGCGGCCGTACGTCCGGAGCGGCAGGCCTCCGTACTGCCGGCTGTCAGTGGTTGCCGGCCAGGAGGCCGATGACGACCAACGCGATGACGATGCCGATGATGATCAGGCAGCCGACGTTCGTGACGCATGGCACGCCGCGAGTGGCCCAGCGCTGGGGTTGGGCTGGAGCCTGCGCTGGCGCCGAGACTGGGACCCACCGCTGCCCGTCCCAGTAGAACTTGCCGTCGGGCGAGACCTGGGGTGGCGGCGGCGGGCTGCTCACGCGCGAAGACTACTGCTCCCCGTGAAACAATCGAGCGCTGGCGCTCGGGCCTACCCGACCGCTCTGGGTCTCGAACGGCGCGATCGCGTACGCCTCAGCCGCGCGACCTCTAAGGCGTAGCGAGCGTTCCATTCAGCCTCGGGTGCGGCTCCTCGCGCGTCAGCGCGTTCTGCGTCTGCGCTGCGCTCGAGTTCTTCCTCGCCTGGGTCGTCGTCGACGTCCTCAAGAAGAAGCTCGTGTGCGCTGCGCCAGGGCACGAAAGCGATGCTACCTTCCGCATCGTGTCTGGTCAGCTGAAGGCTGATGCCGAGGCGGCGATCGCGGACGCGGTTGAAGGCGTATGCCCCCTGTGCCGCACTGGGCTCGTGGTCCACGATGGGCGCGGTTGTTGCCCTTGCTGCGGCGACGCCTACCGAGCCGGCGAAGGTCGACTCGAGATTCGTAAGTGCCTCGACCATGGGCGGACATGTGAGCATTGGCAAGCGGTCCGGGCACGCTCTGGTAGATGAGGGCGGCGCTATCGACTGAGGGTAGAGGCCACTTCCTGTATGGTTGGGCGAAGTCAATCACGACCGTTTGGAGGACCCTCGATTGTCGAACGCGCTCTAACATGAGGGACTGTTCCGGAGGCGATTACGGGCACCCACGAGATGTGCCTGCGAAAGCGTGAAAGGGTTCGGAGTCTCGCGTGCCTAATCGCGCTCGTCCGCGCCCGGCTTCAAAGCACAAGCTGAAGGTCGACTCCGACCTGGCGACATTTGGGCGCCCGCCAGTTACCGAGGTCGCGGTCGGCGTGAGCTTCAAGTACCTCGAAGGCCTGTCAATCCCTCTCATCGGTGAGCTTTGGACCGAGCGGTTTTCGAGGCATTTCCCGACCGTGCAGGAGCAACCGCTCTATACGCCTCCGGTTGAGCAACTTGATGTCCGTGTCGCGATATCTTCGATGTCGATTCAGCTTGGGCAGGCCGCGACGATGCCGCGGCTCTGGTTCGTCAATAAGGCCGGTGACGAGCTACTCCAGTTGCAACGGAACTGGTTCGCCTGCAACTGGCGCAAGGTCTCTCCGGATGGGCAATACAACCGCTGGCCCGCGCGTCGCGATGCGTTTAGACGCTGGTTCTCGGAGTTCCTTACCTTCGTCAAGGACAAGAAGCTTGGCGACGTATCGCCGCTTCAATGCGAAGTAACGTATGTCAACCACATTGGCGGAACAAAGGGCTGGAAGGTGCCGAATGAACCGGACGGGTTCCTCAGGTTGAGCGGTCGTCCGCAAGGACGATTCCTGCAATCACCCGAGCAAACGCAGCTGCTCACCCAATTCCTGATCACCGGTGACAAGGGCGAGCGTCTTGGGCGCTTGCACATAGCTCTTCAACCTGGAATTACCGCCGATAAGCAAGAACCCATCTATGTATTGAGTCTTACAGCGAGGGGTGTTCCAGAAGGGCAAGGACTTGACGGAATCCTCCGCTTCATGGACCGCGGAAGACGGTGGATCGTTAAAGGTTTCGTGGACGTGATAACTGACACCGCACGCAAGGAGTGGCAATTGCATGAGTAGTGGCGTTCTCCCGATGCGCCCGTCTAAGCACTTTCTTAGCGAATCGGATTGGCGTCCGGTTCCTTCGGCGAGCACGCTGGATCCTCAAAGCACGTTGTCGGGGGCACTCATGTCGAGAGTTCAACGGCTGGCTGGTAAACCAGCTGTTGGCTGGCTGCCAGCCGTCCAAGGAAGAATTCAAGAGCTCCTCTTGCTGCCGGAAGACTGGGACAGCTATGGAGCACCTCCAATTGATCGGTGGACAGCTGCATACGCATCTAACCTAGTCGAAGCTCTCGCTGAGGAATGGACGACGCCGCCAAGGGTGATACCGACCACCAACGCTGGCGTGATTCTTGAGTGGTTTAGACCCAACATGGTCGTCAGGATCACCGTCGACCCAGAGGATCCCCTGTCGCTTTTCTATTCGGATGCGCGCGTCGGCTACTCGTGGGAGGGTCCGCTTACGGGCGAGGCTCCGGATCTGGGCGAAGTCCTGTATCGAGTGAGCGTATCGACGTAGCGATGGATGGCGAAGCCGCCTTACGTCCCGCCGTACGCCGACCACGCCGACGCTATCCCCAATGACACCATTCTCTTTCGCCGTGTGCCACCGGACTTCATCGATTGGGACGTACTCGATCGCGATGGGCGACCAAGAATCACAGCGGGAGCCTTCCAGGACTACGGTAAGAAACTGATTGCCGCGCTGAACTATCCGGCCCCGGCGATGTCGGTGGCGTTAGCGACGATTCTGGAAGAGGACGGGATTGCTCCGCAGCAATTGCTCGCGGACTACGGACCCACATATGGAATAGCAAGATTCGCAGCTGGCCTTGCGCGCCAAAACAACCAAGGTGTTCAAGCAGATCCCATTCCGACGCTGAGGGCGCACGCGTTGGTGTTTTCAATGGTCGCTCGAAAAAGATCCGGTGAAGCAATGGAGGGTCTAGCGGCTGGCGCCAAATGGGAGATCCCACCGACTGCCCGACCGTAATGAAATAACTGTGCCTCCCCGTTTTCGAGCGGCCGAAACGTCCCATCCCCTAGCGGTCGAAGTTGTCGTCGGCGCTTAGCCTCTCGGAAACTCGATCGCGCTGATCCGCTGGGTGAAGCCCTCTTAGAAGTCGAACCACAGTTCGCGACCGTGGGGAGCTGCGTAGGTCCCGCTCTCGAATGGCCCGATCACCGTGTCCCGTGCGCGGTCGACGCCCGCGGGATAGGGATCACGAGATCAGCACGACGCGGCGACCTGGAACGCGCGGTGCTCGGAGAGGTCTGATCTCGGCGAAAAAAGCGAGCTTCGGTGCTCGCAGAGCGGAACTTCGAAAAGCGGCGTGGCAGGGGGGTGGCACATACGGGTTCAAAAGGGGGGTCTAGGTGGGTCTCGATGCTGACTTTCCCTCTACGCGCTCTCTTAGTAGGCAAGCGGTTCGAGTCCGATTTCAATTCGACGTCACGAGTCCGACTCGCTGGCCTTGTGGTCATCAGGCGTGCGCACTTCTTCGATGTCGATGACGCTGTTAGGGAAGATCGTGCGTAGCCATGCGACGAGGCGCAGCAACGGCAACCATGAGCGAGGCACCTGCTCTGCAGGGTCGGCGTTCACGGTCGTGCGCTGTTGGACCGCATCGTCGTCGCTCACGTCAGGGGTGCTCGACCGCGAAGACCACGCCCGTGTGTCCTGCGACGAAGTCGAGCCAGACCGAACCGTCAGCCTGGATGTAGTGACCGTCGAAGGGCCCCAGATACTCGACCCCGGTCGTGGCCGCGATGGCGGGCGACGCCAAGTCCGACGGGACGGGATCTGACACCGCCGGGTTTCTGCGAACCGTGACGACGCGCGTCGACGCCGACGTGTTGGTCACCACGACGATGGTCTTGCGCGACCGTGTGTGCACAACCGAGATGCCGTTCGTCGGGTTGATCGCGACCCCTGCTGGCTGGGCGACGGCTGCGTTGGTGGTCACCTTCGTGCTCGTGACGATGTCTCTTGCCATGTCAAAAAGCTCCTCGGCGATAAGGGAAGTAGCGGGCGAGCTCGTCTTGCGGCGGGGCGCTCCCGAGGAATGGTGTTCCCGCGCGCCGTGCCGGCGGCTGCTTCGGTTCCAGGGGAGGGACCTTGGGCGCTGGTCGAACGTGCATGAGCGACCCGCGGACGGTCAGGCCGCGGGTCGGCCAGATGTCGGGCTTCACAGCACACTCGGCTTCGGCGCAGGCGGCCGCTTGATCTCGTCGAGCGTGGCGTCGCGGGATCCGCGATACAACCCGATGACGCGACGCACTTTCGGGACCCCCTCCTGGAGCGCAGCTGCGCGCTTCCGCTGTTCGTCTGTGCCGTTGACCGCGAGCGCCTCGAGCGCGATCCTGCGGAAGAACTCGGGATCCTTGATGCCGTGGCGCGCCATCAGCGACTCGC
>WNGP01000937.1_pt1 | contig 32083 bp, 30 predicted proteins | sample 5407671 | NCBI WGS metagenome assembly WNGP01 (sample SAMN13153381, study PRJNA577476) | soil metagenome | isolation source: 40 cm soil or saprolite under Garry oak tree replicate 2 | place: USA:California | collected 2016-06-15 | reverse complement strand
AAGACGAAGTCCAGGTCCGGATCGTACACAATTGCGTCCCACGCAGTTCCACCGCCGCCTGCCTTCCACCATTCGCCCGACCACGTCGCTGCCGCCCGGCGCATGGCCTCGGACTCGAACGGCTTTGCCGGATCGCCGGGCACGGTATAAGTCCTCCAGACCAGATTGCCTGTGTCCGCGTCATATGCCGAAACGTAGCCACGCACGGCGTACTCTGCCCCAGCGTTCCCAATGAACACGCGCCCCTTGGCGATCCGAGGCGCGCCCGTGATGGCATAGGGTCCGTCCTTCGGCGTAGTTTGAGCTTCCCAGACCATTTTGCCCGTTTTGGCATCGAGCGCGATCAGGCGTCCGTCCAGCGTTCCCACGTAGACCCGGCCTCGGTAAAGCGCCACGCCACGATTGACCACATCGCAGCATACGAACTTCGAGTGGTCCTTCGGGACATGCGGATCGTATTGCCATAGCAGGCGACCTGTGCGCGCATCGACCGCGTATACCAGGCTCCATGCGCCGCTGGTGTAGAGGACGCCGTCCTGAACCAATGGCGTCGCTTCCAGGCCACGCAGAGTTCCCAGATCGAAAGACCATGCCAGGCCGAGCCGGGTTACGCTCTGCTCGTCGATCTGTCGAAGTGGGCTAAAACGCTGCTCGGAGTACGTGTGGCCGTAGGTGATCCAGTTCGCGGGGTCGGCATCGGCTGCCCGAAGCGCGGCATCATCCACTACCGTGACGCGACTGCGCGCACAACCAATGACTGCAAGAATCCAAACCGCCGCCGTTGCTACTATTAATGTTCTGAACAAATTGTGACGCATCGCGCTGTCTCCAAGCATAGGGACTCCTTTCTCAGGCCGCGCAGCCGTACCTTTACCCCGCGCGTGGCGGAGCGTCAATGGGATTTTTCGAAAATTCGCTGCAAAATAGAACCCTAAAAATAACCGCTGGCGAAGAAGTGCGTCGCCCAGCCCAAGGATACGTCGTGGATACCTTTCAGCAGAAGACTTGGCTTGGATATCTGGCTTTCGTCCGCATCCTCGTGGGAGTGCAATTCTTCATGGTGGGATGGCCAAAGCTCACAGGAGGGCGCTTCCTAACCCGAAATGGCCAGGGTCTCGCCGAAGAATTGCTGCGCGGAGCACCGAAGGATTATCTTGCGTGGCATCGCGCGTTCATCACCGGCTTCGTCGTCCCTCACGCCCATTTTTTCAGCTATCTGGTCGCCATCGGTGAGGTGGCCATCGCGATTTCCCTCATCACCGGCTGCCTGGTGCGGATCTCCTCCCTCTTTGGCGCCTTTCACAACGCGAACATATACTTTTCCGTCGCCATCGCCGCCGGTAGCGCAACCATGAACTACGACCGGCTGCTGGTCTTACTGCACCTCGTTTTTGTGGGCGCTTCCGCAGGTCGCGTGTTTGGCGTCGATGGCTGGCTGAAGCAGCACTTCCCTAATTACAGGCTGTTCTAGATCTTCGGCGACAGGGCGGCGAGCTCCTGCGCGGGCCAGCCTTACGAGCGAATGGTCACAACTTGCTTAAGCCCTCGTTCAGCTCGATATATGTCCCCCAAGGATCGGTGACGAACGCGAGCGCGATGCCCAGATCTGGCCGGGGGGTATAGGGCATGTCGAGCTTGATCCCGGCCGCTTCGGCCTTCTTGCAAAATGCCTCCAGGCCCTTGATCTCGAAACCAATGTGGTCGAGTTCCCGTCCTTTGGTTCCCACAGTCGGCGTGTCGGATTTTGCAAACGTCAGGTTCACTCCGGGTAGGTCGGCGGCCTCGAATTGGCCGCGCTTGCCCGGCTTGGCACCAAACGTCTTGGCGTACCAAGCCTGAATAGCCAATACGGAGTTCGTACTGCCCGTGTCCGCGACAAAGAAGTGGACGTGATGAAACTTGATCGGCACGGTCTGCATCGCATCTTCCAGAATCTCAACCCTCACGAGATCGTCCGGCGAGTGCAGATAGATTTGTTTTGCGTTCGCTGGATTGGGAGGCTCCATGGTCAGCCCTGCAGCCATCCACTTCGCCCTCGCCTCCGCTACATTCGGTACCAGGAAACCGATGTGATTCACCGTCGATCCCACCGTGCCGGCCGTCGGGTCCATTGCCTTTCGGATCAGGATCAGCACGCCCGGGAATTTCACCACTTCGTTGGCGCCCAGTTTGCTTGCGGGCTTGCCGCCCACCGCGATCCAGAACTTCTTGGCCGCGTCCATGTCCTGCACCGCGAAGTGCACATGGCCCATCGCCACGCCCACGCTACCGGGGTCGGCGAGCTGCGCCCGCGCCGCGGTTCCCGGCAATATTGCCACGAGCCCCAGAATCCAAATCAGTTTCCTCATGTGCCCTCCAGCGAAAGTCCGTCCTCAAGCGAGCTTTCGCGCAAGTAACGTACTGAACCCGACGCTCCCGCAACGGCGCTCGCAAAGCAAAGAAAGTCCATTTTCTTGTTGAACTGCGCGTTGAGCATGCCATCTTACTGGCCACAAGGCAAGTTTGGAATTTGACGTTCCTTCGGCGCGCATGCGGGCGAGCGTCTCCGCTGGCCTAATCGAGCATTCGGCAATTTACACCAACCCGCCCGGGGCGGAATTTGCGCGTTATTCCTCTAGACCCAGCGCGCGAATTTTCGTGAGGAGTGTCTTGTAGGAAACGCCCAGTTGTTCGGCGGCGCGCGTCTTGTTCCATTTCGAGGCGCGCAATGCCGCATCGATCTTGAACCGTTCAATATATTCAATGGCTCGTGTACTGACGTCCTGCAATGTTCCTTCCCAGGAGAACTTTTCCTCCAGCATTCCGGAGGGCATTTCCCCCTCGGCGGGGCGAGGCGCGGAAAGCTGCAGCGCGGCGGCATCAATTTCCTTGCCATCGCTGAGAATGGCCGCGCGTTCCATGGTGTTTTGCAGCTCTCGCACATTGCCAGGCCAGCTATAGGCCAGCAAGGCAGCCCGCGCCCGCTCGGTCAGCGTCAGTCCTGGTTTGCGGAACTCTCTGCGAAAGCGCTCCAGAAAAACATCCGCCAGCAGCAGGACGTCATTCCCACGCTCGCGCAGAGGAGGAATCGTGATCGGCACACCGGCGACGCGGAAATAGAGATCCTCCCGGAACATTCGGGCGGACACCGCCGCGCGCAAATCCTTATTGGTCGCGGCAACGATCCGAACATCCACGTCCGTAGTTTGCGTGCCTCCCACGCGGTCGAAGCGCTTTTCTTCCAGCACGCGCAGCAGCTTGGATTGAATGGCAATCGGCAGCTCTCCAATTTCGTCTAGAAAAATAGTTCCGCGATGGGCTAATTCCATTTTGCCAATTTTGCGGGCGCCCGCACCCGTATACGCTCCGCGTTCATGGCCAAAGAGTTCGTTTTCGACGAGTCCTTCGGGAATCGCAGCGCAGTTTAGGGCCACGAACGGCTGGCTCCGCCTTGTGGAGAGGCCGTGAAGCGCGCGCGCGAAGAGCTCTTTGCCGGTGCCGCTTTCGCCCAGCAGCAAAATGGTGGAATCCGTAGCGGCCACGCGCTGCACCTGCTGCGTCGCCGCCTGCATGGACGGATGCTCTCCGATAATCCTCGGAAAACCGTAACGCGCGGTGTATTCCTCTCGCAGCAAGAGGTTTTCGCGCAGCAACTCTTGTTGCTGCGCCGCGCGCGCCACCAGCAGATTCAGATGATCGAGATCGACCGGTTTCTGAATGAAATCAAAGGCCCCGTCTTTCATCGCCGCTACGGCTTCTTCGATTGAGCCGTACGCGGTAATGAGAATGACGGGAATGGTGGGATCAGCCTGCTTCGATTCGTGAAGCACCTCGAGCCCCGAGCAGCCCGGCAGTTTCAGGTCGCTGAGTACGAGCAGATAGCGGCGTGACCGAATTTTGCCTACCGCCGCTGAGCCATCGGCAGCTTCGTCCACCGTGTAACCGGCACGTTCCAGCGCCTTGCGCAGCATGGCCCGCAATTCGGACTTGTCTTCCACCAGGAGAAGCGGTTCCACGCGTTCTCTTCTATCACGAATTGGGGGGGAGGACTTGTCTCCAGGCTTGGGGATGTGTGGAGAGCGGAACGATGTCGCAAGTTTTAACAAGGCGACGAATTACCTCAGTGAGCACGGAAATAAGAAAGAAGCCGGTATTCGAGCAGCCACGGTTCAACACCGGCTGGCTCTTTGTCTGTTTTTGCGAACGTCAGCGCGGTGCCCCAGCCCCGGAGGTGGAACTCCCTGAGTCCGAGTTCCCAGCGCCGGATGGTTCATTCGCCCAGCCAGCATCACCCCCGGACTTGCGCAGTTCGTCTTCCAGATCGGAGAGCGCTTGCTTATCCTTCTCGATATCCTGTTTCTTGGCGTCGATTTCGCTCTGCGTCTTGTTTACGTCGCTGCGGCTGTACTGCTCGTGCATGGCCCAGTTCGGGTCTTGAGAGTACTGCTGCAACTTTAAATTGTATTCCCGCTGCAGAACGTCGAGTTCCTTCGTATCATCAGCCAGGACCTTTCGTGCCCCGGCAAATTTCGTGCGCCAGTAGCCTTCATCCTTCACCGCATCCTTCTTGGCGTCTTTTCCATCAGCTCCATTGGCGAGCTTCTTATCGTCGGTCTTTTGTGCAGTATTATCGGTTTTTTGTGCAGTGCTGGCCGTGGCGGATGCCGGGGCAGGTTCGTTCCCGATCACTGATATCGTGCCCTTCAGGCCCCCCATGTCCTCATTGGTGAAGACCTTAGCGGCCTTGCTGGAATCTTTCTTTTGAGCGCGCGCTTTTCGCCCTGCATCCCCCAGGGACTGTGAGCCTGAGCTAGTCACGGAGGCATCCTGGGCGCGGCCAATCGACGCGCTTGCGAAACACCAGAGAATCGCCGCTAAAAAGGCAAATCTGCGGGAAATCATGACTCGTCCGCCTTTCGGTCCTGGCAAGTACTAGAACCTAATACAGTCTAGATTCCAGCCGTGTGGGAATCAACGACCCCGCCGACAACCGTGCCCTGTCTGCTAAGTGGCAGCGACACAATGAACTCGGCACCCCCTTGCGGTTGGTTGCGGACTTCGACCGAGCCCCCGTGTTGCACCACGATCTTCTGCACGATGGCAAGGCCCAGTCCCGTTCCGTTGGTCTTCGTGGTGTAAAACGGTACGAAAATCCTGGAAATATCGTCAGCCGCGATGCCCGGCCCGTTGTCTGTGACGGTGATGCGCTGCAGCTCGCCACTGGGCATGCGTTCGATGGCTCCGCGGACCTCGACACGCCCGCCAAACGGCTGCCCGGCCGCAGCCTCAGCGGCATTGCGAGCCAGATTCAGCAGTGCCTGGCGCAACAGCCCTTCGTCTCCGGCAATGCTCTCGAATTCGCCACCCGATGAAATCGTCACCTCCGGAATGGCCTCTCGTATTTCGGTAATGACTCGGTCGACCAGCGAACGCAGCGGAACCTCCTCTGTGGAGAGGTCCAGGGGCCGCGCAAACTTCAAGAATTCGGTGACCACGTGAGTCAGAGCCCGCGTTTGACCCACGATGAGCTGCGCATTCTCCGCCGTCTCGCCCTCGGACTCCCGGCGTATCAACTGCGCGTAACCGGAAATCGTGGCCAGCGCATTTTTGAACTCATGCGCAATACCCGCGGAGAGTTCGCCAAGGGCGGCCAGGCTTTCTTTGACTTGTACCTGACGCTGCAGCGCCGCAAGCTCGGTCAGATCGCTGAGCAAGCATAGCGCTCCGGTAACCTGCGAGGACTTGCCCAGAATCGGCGAAATGGTCAAGCCCAGCTGGCGCAATTCGCCTTGCGGAGTTGTGTACTCGATCTCCTCGCGACGAAAGGTGCGGCCCTCGCTCAAGCACTTGGCCAGGAGTTTTGATAAGGACGATTCTTTTCCAAACACCTCGGCGTAACGGCGATAAGCCAGCGCGTGCACGTCGAGAGCGGCTTCCGCAGCCGGATTGGCGCTGGTAATTAACCCTGCGGAGCTAATCAGCAGAAGCCCCGCGGGCATATTGCGCGTGACTGCTTCGCTCAGCCGTTCGGTTTGCTGGGCGCGTTCCCGGTCGCGGCGCTGTAATGCCGCGAGTTCTTTTTCCTGTTCTCGAAGCTTCTGAATCACAGCCTGCATCGAGGCGGCCATAAACGCCGAGGGGTTATCCATCGGAGGCTTGGGCAGCGAGAGATCGGAGGTTTCCTGGGATTCTCGGCCGCGCAGTGCGCGGCGCATCAAGAAGAAAACCAATGCCACCGCACCTACGATAAACAAGACCAGCGTGACCGCCGCGGCTGCCCAGCCGAAGCGCAGTGATGGCGACTGGAGATAGGCCATATACGATGCCGTCAGCAGCATTCTCGCCGGGTCAGACATGCGTGAATGCCCGGTACCAATCGAGCGCGGGCGAGCCGAAGAACACCACCAGCATCGCTCCGGCTCCCAGGAAGGTTCCAAACGGCAGCTCGAAGTCCCGTCCCTTCCGCCCGATTGCGATCACTGCGATGCCGATGAGGCTCCCCAGCAGCGAGCCCAGCAGAATCGTGAGCAGGGCGCGTTGCAAGCCCAAAAATGCGCCGGCCATGGCCATCATCTTAACGTCGCCTAGGCCCATGCCTTCGCGCCCGCGGGCGCGGAAATAACCTTCTGCGACGAGCCAAAGCAGCCCGCTTGCCACACCTGCGCCGATTAGCGCATCGGCGAATGAGAGCGCCGCTTCCGGCGGAGGGTAGGTAAAAAGGTGATTGGCCAGCCATAATGCAGTGCCGTCGACAGGCCGCGTGAAAAGGCTCAGCAGCAATCCGAGCCCAAAACCGACGAAATTTACCTTATCGGGCAAAATGCGCTCGCGCAGGTCCGTGATCGTCAGCACGATGAGCAGCGCTGCAAAGATGGCCCATTTCAAGGCTTCGGCCTTGATTCCGAACACGAGGTAACAGGCCAGGAAGAGGAGACCCGTTCCCAATTCCACCATGGGGTACATCGCGGAGATACGCGCCTTGCATTTGCGGCAGCGACCGGCCAGCACGAGCCAGCTCACCACGGGAATATTGTCGTAAGGTTTGATGGGCATTCCGCACGACGGGCAATGGGATGGCGGCAAAACCACCGATTCCGCAACGGGTATGCGCAGAATGCAGACGTTCAGAAAGCTGCCAATGATCAGGCCAAAGACGAATATGATGAACGCGATCATGCGAGTTCAAAAGTTAAGTCCGAAAGCTGTCCGACTCCTTTCCACTTTCAGCTTTCGACTGTAAACTTTACATCAATCCGGCTTATTTTCTCTGCGGCCTCTGTGCCTCTGTGTCCTCTGTGTTAAATTCCCGTCTCAGACGTATGTCCTGGCTCGAGCAGAGAATCCGGCGATACGAGCATCGTCGCTGGACGAACGACAACAATCGGCGCGTGCGCCCATTCGATTGGGGGCTCCAGCATATCGGCGGAAGCGCTAACGATTCCGAACCCCGCAAGTTTTTGGGCGGCTGGGCCTCGGAAACGCTGGCGCATAGCGACGCATGGTTCAAAACAGATCCGGCCACCGACTATGCCCTGCACGCTTCGGAAAATGGCGCGCACGGCGACCGCGTTCTCACTTTCACCAGCGCGATAACCTCGCCCTGGCCGGAAAATAATCGTGTCCACGCGCGTCTTTTTGCGGCGAGTAAGTCCGGTCCGGCGGTTGTCGTGCTGCCGCAGTGGAACGCCATGTGGGACGTACAAGTGAACATTTGCCGGTGGCTCAATCGTTTAGGAATTTCCGCGCTGCGCCTTTCCATGCCTTATCACGATCGGCGCATGGCCCCGGGCCACGAGCGCGCCGACCAACTCGTCGGACCGAATATCGGCCTTACGCTCGAAGCCAACCGGCAGGCCGTTGTTGATGTGCGCAGAAGCCTGCAATGGCTTGCGCGCCAGGGCTACGGAAAACTCGGGCTGGTGGGCACGAGTATCGGCTCGGCGGTCGGATTCATCACCATGGCGCATGAGCCGCTGGTACATGCCGGAGTCTTCCTGCACGTCTCCACCTACTTTGCGGACGTAGTGCGCACGGGAATGAATACGGCGCATGTTTGGGAAAGTTTGCGCAACAGCGTCTCTGCGGACGAACTGCGGCGCTTCTGGTCGCCCATCAGTCCTTTCCCGTATGTTCCGCGCATGCGGGGAAGCAGGCAGAAAATGCTCATGGTGAGCGCGCGCTATGACCCCACATTCTGGCCTCAATTTTCCGAAGAGATCATCCGTGAAGTGCGAAAGACGGGAATGGAAAGCGAGGTTCTGTGGCTGCCGTGCGGCCACTATTCGCTCGAGCTTGCGCCCTTCAGCTACGCCGCCGCACTCAGGATGGGATCATTCCTGTTTCGGAATCTCGCATGACGGTTGCATCTTTCATGGGAGCGCAGCGCGGTTTGGAGCCTTCCGCTCGGTTTAGCGGAGCGAAGGTTCTCTCTTAACTCCAACTTGCGATTTGAGCGGAAAAAGTTGGCGGTATTTCTCCGGCAGCGATTTCGGCCGCCCTTCACGATTGCAGATGATGTGCACGGTTTCGCCGGTGGCCAGCATTTCGCCGCTGTCGTGGCGCAGAATTTCGTAAGCAAAACGGACGCTGCGGCGGCGCGATTCGCTTACGCGCGTCCTGATCCGGAGCAGGTCGTCATACCGCGCCGGCCGGAGATAGCGGCAGCTCGCCTCGGCGACCACGATATAGCTCTCGTCCTCCCGCTCCATATTCTTGTAGGCGATGCCGCGCTCGCGCATGTATTCGACGCGCCCAATCTCGAAAAATGTGAAGTGGTTGCCGTAGTAGACCATGCCCATCTGATCGGTATCTTTGTACCGGACGCGCGCGGAAATCGGGAGTCGAACGGATGGCCACGCTTTCCGCTACGGCCAGCTCGATACGACGGTCGATTTCCGCTTCGCTGGCACGTACGAGCAGGCGCTTGGTGGCCAGAATGCTGCCCGGACTATTGGCAATCAGTGTTGCAGCCAGCTCGCGTGCGGCGTCCATTAATCGCTCCGCAGGGACTATCCGCGTAACGAGCCCGATCGCCTTGGCTGCGGCAGCATCGACAATTCGCCCGGTCAGAAAAAGATCGCGCGCCAGTTTTTCTCCCACTTGCTTCTCCAGAAACATGGATACCAGCGCGGGCATAAATCCGACGCGCACTTCCGTATATCCGAATTTGGCTTCGGGAGCGGCCAGGGTGAAATCGCAAAGCGTCGCAATTCCGCAACCTCCGGCCAGCGCCGCCCCATTCACGGCTGCAATCAATGGTTTTGGAAAACTCCACAGCCGGCGAAAAAATGCGGCCGTCCTGCGCGCGTCCGCTAAATTCTGTTCTGGTGATTGCGTGGCCAGACCCTTCAACGCGTCCAGGTCCATACCCGCGCAAAAGGCTTTACCGGCTGCCGTGATGATGGCCACTCGCTCGCTGCCGGATTCCACATCCTTGAGCGCGGCCAGGATCTCGGCGATCATCGTCGCGGAAATGGCGTTGCGTTTTTCAGGCCGATTGAGCGCGATCACCGCCAGCGTGCCGTCGGTGTCAATTTTTATAGTGGTATAGGAGGGCATTGCTGTTCAGGCGTGTGCGTAACGGTCGCGGATCTCCGCCGCCTGCGCGAGCGCGGGCGCAAGCGCGGAAAGCTCGAGGCCAGTATCAATCCCGTGCGCGCGTAGCGTCCGCACAACCGTCTCCGTGGCGATATTGCCCACCAATTCGTCACCGGCAAATGGACAGCCGCCGAGACCTGTCAGCGCGGAATCGAACCTGCGGCAGCCGGCATTGTAGGCGGCCATAACTTTTTCCGCCATTCCTTCCGGCCGGCTGTGCAGATGGACGCCCAATTCGATTCCGGCGACGCAATCTTTCACTGCGCCGTATAGCTTGCCCACCGCTTCGGGCGTTGCCGTTCCGACGGTATCGGCCAGTGAAATCGTGCGCACGCCAATGTCCTTCAACCAGATGAGCGTATCCTCCACAATTTCCGGTCCCCAAGGCTCCTCGTAAGGGTTGCCGAAAGCCATAGAGACATACACCACCAAGCTGCGACCCGCTTCTTTCGTCACTTTTTTCAGCTTTTCCACTAAAGCGCGGGATTCCACCCGCGACATATTGGCATTCGCGCGGCGGAAGTAAGCAGAAATGGAATAGGGATATCCGAGGGTGGTCACGCCCGGCGCCGCCAGCGCGCGTTCCATTCCTTTTTCATTTACCACGATGCCGATGATTTCCGGAGCTTCCATTCCGGCGGGCAGGGAAGCAAAGAACGCCTCCAGCACGGCTTCGCTATCCGCCATCTGACGAACGTGCTGCGGCGAAACGAAACTCACCGCGTCGATATGCCGGAATCCCGCCTCTACCAGCGCGCGCAAGTGCGAAGCCTTCACCTGGGCCGGGATCAGTTGTGGCAATCCCTGCCAGGCGTCACGCGGACATTCGATGATCTTGACCGGGTCGGCGGAGCCAGCAATCATCGCGGGGCAGATCGCCTCAAGTTTGTAGAACTCCGGTTTTGAATTCCCGCACGTCGGGATTGAGCGCAGCGGCCTCAAGGGCCCAGACGAGGGCTTCGCGCGTGTGCGCAGGATCCAAAATGGCGTCCACCCAAAGGCGCGCGGCTGCGTAGCGCGGGTCGGTCTGGCTTTCGTAACTCGCACGCACCGATTCGCGCAACTCTTCGAGTTCTGCACCCGAAAGTTTTTTGCCCTCGCGCTGCAGTTGCTTTACCTTGATTTCGACGAGCGTGCCGGCAGCCGAATCGCCGCTCATCACCGCATAGCGCGCTGTCGGCCAGGCAAAAATAAATCGCGGGTCGTAGGCTTTGCCGCACATGGCGTAATGGCCCGCACCGAAACTGCCGCCGAGAATGACGCTGATTTTTGGCACCACGCTATTGGCCACGGCATTCACCATCTTGGCCCCGGCGCGAATGATGCCGCTCCATTCCGCTTCCTTGCCCACCATGAATCCATTGACATCATGCAGAAAGATGAGCGGCACCAGATTCTGATTGCAATCCAGTATGAATCGCGCGGCCTTCTCCGCCGATTCCGTATAAATCACGCCGCCAAACTCCACGCGGCGCTGGCCCGTGCCCGGATCAATGGTGGGAACTTGCATCTTCTGGTTGGCGACGATCCCCACGGCCCAGCCGCCGATGCGCGCATATCCGCAGAGCACGGTTTGGCCGTACTCTGCGCGATATTCCTCAAAGCTGCTGCCGTCCGCCATTCGCGCGATGATCTCGCGCATATCGTATTGCCGCGCGGGATCGGAGGAAAAAATCCCATAAATCTCCTCGGCCGGATAGGACGGCGGTTTCGGCGCAATGTGATCAAACCGCGCCTCCGCCGGATGGCCTGCCATGCTCACGAGCGACCGAATGCGTTCGAGACAGGCGGCGTCGTCGGATTCACGAAAATCCACCGTGCCGCTCACCTGCGCGTGCATTTTCGCGCCGCCCAGTTCTTCCGCCGAGACGCGCTGACCTATAGCGGCCTGCACTAGCGCGGGGCCGGCGAGAAAAAGTCCCGAGCCCTCAGTCATCAAAATGTGGTCGCACATCACCGGCAGATAAGCGCCGCCGGCCACGCACATGCCCATGATAGCGGTGATCTGCGGAATCCCCATGGCGCTCATCACCGCGTTATTGCGAAAGACGCGGCCGAAATCGTCGGTATCCGGAAAAACATCCTCCTGCAAGGGCAGAAAGACGCCCGCGGAATCGACCAGGTAGATGGTCGGGATATGGTTTTCAATGGCGATATTCTGCGCTCGGATCACTTTCTTGGCTGTGATGGGGAAAAATGCGCCTGCTTTTACTGTGGCATCATTCGCGATAATCATCATGAGGCGGCCCGCCACGCGTGCGAGGCCCGTAATCGTGCCCCCCGCCGGCGCCCCGCCCCATTCTTGATACATTTCGTAAGCGGCATAAATACCAAGCTCAAAGAAGTCTGTTTTAGGGTCGATCAGCCGGGCGATGCGCTCGCGTGCCGTGAGCCGGCCTTTTTTGTGCTGCCCCTCGATCGCTTTTGCGCCTCCGCCCTCCTGCAGCTGCGCTTCTTCATTCTTGATTTCCGTAAGCAGGTCCACCATGCGGCGCGTGTTCTGCTCGTAATCAGGCGAATTGCGGCGGATGCGGGTCTCGAGGAGGGTGCTCATAGGTTCTCAGGGTAGCCGAAAGGGAGGCTCCAGGGCCATGGCTCAGTCGCGAGTACGCACATGACCGCGAACAAAATCCACGATGTCCTGCGTGGACGTTCCAGGCAAAAAAACTTCGGCGATTCCAGCTTTCTTCAGCCCGGGGATATCCGCTTCGGGAATAATCCCGCCGACCAGCACGGTCACGTCATCCATGTGCTTGGCCCGCAGCAGCTCCATCAGTTGCGGGCAGAGCGTATTGTGCGCGCCGGAAAGAATCGAGAGGCCGATGACGTCGACGTCTTCCTGTTCCGCCGCGGAGGCGATCATCTCCGGAGTTTGGCGAAGGCCCGTGTAGATCACCTCCATGCCGGCGTCACGCAGCGCGCGAGCGATGATCTTGGCGCCGCGATCGTGGCCATCGAGGCCCGGCTTGGCGATGAGCACGCGAATCTTCCGTTCGGACATGGCTCCAGAGAATACTGCAAATTCTCGCAGGGGAAGAAGCGTTTGCTAGGTGATGGCAACTTCCTCGTAGGCTCCAAAGACGGTGCGCAGGGCATCACAGATTTCGCCCAGAGTCGCATAGGCTTTGACCGCATCATAGAGATGCGGCATGAGGTTCTCCGTACCTTCGGCGGCGCGCACCAGACGATCGAGCCGCCGGCGCACCTCTTCGCCCGAACGTTCGGCGCGTAGCCGCCGGAGCCGCTCCTGCTGGCGCACGGCGACGCTCTCATCAATCTGCAGAACTTCAAGCGGCTTTTCCTCGCTCACGTACGCGTTCACCCCGACGATGATTTTTTCTTTGCGGTCCACGGCTTGCTGATAGCGGTAAGAAGCCTCGGCAATTTCGCGTTGCGGATAAGAGCGCTCGATCGCCGCGACCATGCCGCCCAAGGCATCGATCTTGCGGATGTATTCGCAGGCGCCGTGCTCGACCTCGTTCGTCAACGCTTCCACAAAATACGATCCCCCCAGCGGGTCCGCTGTATTTGTGACACCGCTTTCATACGCGATGATCTGCTGGGTGCGCAGCGCCAGAGTGGCGGCGAATTCCGTAGGCAGCGCCCAAGCTTCATCCAACGAATTCGTGTGCAGCGATTGCGTCCCGCCCATCACCGCGGCAAGCGCCTGAATCGCCGTGCGCACCACATTGTTGTAAGGCTGTTGCGCCGTAAGCGAGCAGCCTGCCGTCTGCGCGTGGAAACGCAGCGCCCAGGAGCGAGGATTTTTTGCGCCAAAGCGCTCGCGCATCTCACGTTGCCAGATGCGCCGCGCGGCGCGATATTTGGCGATTTCTTCAAAAAAATCGTTGTGCGCATTGAAAAAGAACGAAAGCCGCGGCGCGAAATCGTCCACCGCCAGGCCCCGCCGGATGCCGCGCTCGACGTATTCGATGCCGTCTCGCAGCGTGAACGCGAGCTCCTGAATCGCCGTGGAGCCGGCCTCGCGAATGTGATAACCGCTGATGGAGATGGGATTGAACCGGGGCGTGTGACGCGTGCCGAACTCGAATGTATCAATCACCAGCCTCAGCGACGGCTCGGGCGGATAGATGTATTCCTTCTGCGCGATGTATTCCTTGAGGATATCGTTCTGCAGTGTTCCCGACAGCAGCTTCCAATCCGCGCTCTGCTTTTCGGCCACGGCCAGATACATGGCCCAGATGATGGCCGCGGGCGAGTTTATAGTCATCGATGTGGTGACTTCGGCGAGCGGGATGCGATCGAAGAGCACCTCCATATCCGCAAGCGAACTTATGGCTACGCCGCACTTGCCTACTTCGCCCCGCGAGAGCGGATGATCGGAGTCGTAGCCCATCAGCGTCGGCAGATCGAAAGCCACGGAGAGCCCGGTTTGGCCTTGCGCCAGCAGATACCGGAAGCGCGCATTGGTATCTTCGGCGGTGCCGAAGCCGGCAAATTGGCGCATGGTCCACAGCCGGCCACGGTACATCGTCGGGTGGATGCCGCGCGTGTAGGGCGGCTCGCCGGGCTGCCCCAGGTCGCGCTGAGCCTCCCAGTTAACAAGATCGGCTGCCGTATAAAGCTGGCGGATGGGGTGGCCGGATACAGTGGTGAAGCGCTGCGGACGCGCCGGAGAATGTAGCGTCTCGATTTCAGCCGATGAAATCGCGGGCTTTTCGTCGCTCATGCGGGGCAGCTTTCGCGCGATATTCCGCGCATGGCTACAAATTGTGCAGCAGTCGGCGAACTCACGCCTCCATTCTAGGCCCTGCACCACGCGGAGCAAAGCACTCTGCTCCAAGGTGGGTGTCTCAATCACGACGACCGACTGTTCGGCAGCAGAGACTCGCACGCCGGAAGGCGCTAGCGCCCGAAAGACTGGCTGACGCTTTTGGAGGGATCGCCGGCTGCGGAAGAGGTCAAATCCGTGAGCACGTCGGCAGGCTTCCAGTCGTTTCCGTTGTAGCTCTTATAAATAAGACCGTTCGGTGAAAGTATCGCAGTGCTCATCGAGTGAGTGATCTGCCCCTGTTCCTCGCTGGCAAAGACATCGAAGAACTTCGTTACCGTACTTTTTTCACCCGCAGGTATCGTAGCAAATTCCCAATGCTCAAACGTGCGCGGGCCTCGATCGCTCACGAATGCCCGTGCATAGTTGCGCACCACCTGCGGGGTATCGTACTGCGAGTCAAAGCTGATGCTCAGCAAGTGGGTCTTGGCGTAGAGCTCGGGCGACTTCACGAGAGCTTTTTCGATTTCCGCAAAGTTGTGGGTCATCAGGGGACAATAATCGGGCAGGGGACAACGGGTGTAAATAAACGTCAGTAATACGGACTTGCCGCGATATTGCGCCAATCGGATGCGTTTGCCGTCCTGGTTTACCAGCGCGAAGTCCGGCACCAGCGCTGCCGGCGCGGAAGGCTGCAACTGAGCGCCAGGCGGCGAAGTTTTTCCATCGGATTTCTTCACCACGACAATATTTTCCAGGTGGATTTCACTCGGACCGACCACCACATCGGCGGTGATTTGATCTCCGGGCGAGAGCTCGTCGAGCGAGCGAGCATCCACCACGGGGTAGGGCATGGCCATCGCCGCCATGAACCCCGGAATTTCTTCGTGATTTATGACCACGTGCTGCTGCGATTTATCCACCTGGATGACCGTGCCTTTCAGGTGATAGCGCCGCACCTGGCTTTGGTTTGGCCCGCGGCACGCGGCGGCCGAAAGGCTAAGAACCAATGCCAGCGCAAACAGGAGGCGCGTCTTGGGTGAGATCGCCTTGCCCGATTCCGTCAGAACTTCCATCTTCTTACTGATATCAGGGCTAAAGCCAACGCGCAAGCGCAGTCGCACTTTTTACATTGTAAATGCTGTCCAGGCCGAAAGAGATCTGAGGGAGCTCACCTGAATTGGGGTAGCCGAATTGCTCAGCTACCTAGCCCCTGCATGCCTTCATTGCGTGACCTGGCCCCGAATGGCGGATTCAGGATCGATGTGGCTCTTTTCCAGAAGGACGCCCATGGATCGTTCCATTTCCACCAGCGCTTTTGCGTAAGTGGCGTGGGCTTGCACTTCGGTGAGTTGGGCCTCCAGCAGATTTCGCTGGGCCAGAATCACATTGTAGGGCGTGGAGAGTCCCGCCGCCCGCTTCTTCTGCTCCGCGTCCACGGATTGCCTACTGAACTCCACCGCTGAGGCTGCCGCCGTGGCCTCCGCTTTGGCTTGTATCAACCGGATGCTCGCGGAGCGCACTTCCACTCCAATGTGATTCTGGGTCCTTTGCAGGGATATTTCCGACTGCTGTTCCAGCATGCTGGCGCGCGCGTTATCTGCCAGCGCGCTGCGATTCTTGATTGGAATGGTAAGCGCAAAACCAATGGCGTATTCGGGGTACTTTACATGAATGAACTGGTTCAATTCCTGGCCGGCGCCTCCCGGCAGCACGATGGGAACGCCGCCGGGAGTCGAAATAAGTTGGTTTCCTGAGAGGCCCGCCGTAGCGAAAAATCCGAACACATTGAACGTCGGCTTGAGAACTTTCTGCGTCGCCTTGACCGCCACCTCGTCATTCATGACGGTTGCCTCTGCTTGAGGCACCTCGGGGCGATTCTTCGCTGCACTCGATATCGCTTCCTCGAGCGGCGGAATATCCGCCTCCTGCGGATCAGGTAGTGGGTCCGTGGCCGCCATCTCGGCGTTTCCTAAGGCCTCCGTGATCTGTCTGCTGAAGAGGGTCTTGAGCGTCAAGGCCTGCTGCTGGAAGTTCGTTTGGGCCACGATTAGATCGCGCTGGGTCGATGCCACCTGCGCTTGCGCCGACACGACATCGAGAGGCGCCAGAGTTCCGATCTCGGCCTGTCTCTTGTTGTCCTCGTAGAGTTGCTGAGCGACCTGGAGCGCTTGCTGAGTTGCCTTGACCTGTTCCTGGGCCGAGACCAGATCCCAATAGCTGTCTTCTGCTTGGGCCAGCATGGTATTGACTTGTTGCAGGAACCATTCTCGGACGAACTGCACATTATTTCGAGCCACCGTTTGAAACCGGCGATTGAAGGCCAGACCGAACCCGTTCGTCAGCTGCTGGACGACGCTAACAGTCATTCTGGTGATGAAGTCAGGATTGTAGATTAAGGCCTGCTGGCTACTACTTTGGCGTTGATTAGCAAGATCCACGCTAAAGCTCGTTCCGGTCGGAAACGCCTGCTGGTAGCCGAAGGAGAAGAAAGTGCTATGCGTAGAAACAACGGGGGAACCTGCAACTACCACTGTGTTCAAGGGGCTTGTTGTGCGGTCCCAACTAAAATCGAAAGTGAACTGCGGATCAAACGAGCCACGTGGTTGAAAACTGAGCGATCTTGTCGCGCCGGAAATGGAACCAACGCCGCTAACGCCGCCAAACGCACCTCCTCCGCCTCCTACTCCGGCGCCGATGGCTGCCGAAAAGAGTGCGTTGGGAATAATGGCGCCTACCGCATCCACTCCGCGCGCGGCCTGACCGCCTCTAGCTCGCAGGAGATCGGCTTGCGCGGAATAATTGAAGGAACGATCCAAAGCCAGATTGAGGTTATTCTCCACCACCGCAGCCGCGAGCTGAGCGAGGGATAGCTCGATCTTTCCTTCACGAATCATCTCAGAAAGCGTCTTTGTGTTGGTTAGATCCGCAGGCGGAACTTGTCTCGCCTTGTAAAGCGAGAACATGTTCGGGAACCACTTGGGGTTAGCGCTGTAGTCGGGGGTCTTGGGCTGAGAAGCCTGAGCGAATGATGCCTGTGCGGCGAGCAGCACTACAATGATTAAAAAATGGAAGATGGTCACGCGTTGCGGCGAGAGCCGATTCACTCGGCAGCGGCCGGACAGCTTGAATCTCTTCCAATCAGCCGGAACTTTCATGATGTTCTTAACGGCCCTCCAGGTTCGATCCCTTGTTAAAGGGAGGAGCCGGCATCTTGGTGATGGTGCCGCTCAAGGCGTCATTGAAGGTTATTCCGTTCCGGTCCAGGGTGGCTCCGCGAGCCTCATCTATGGCCACCAGAGCTTTGGCGTAGGCGTCAGCAGCCTCGATTTCCGCATACTGTGCCGTGGTCAGGTCACGCTGACGCAAAACGACGTTATAGAAGGTGGACGCTCCGACCGCCAGCTTCTTCTGCTCCGCGTCGAGAGACTGCTGCGCCAGGATCACCGCTTGATGTGCAGCCTCTTCCTGCGCCTTTCCTTGCACCAGCCCGATCATCGCCTGCCGAATGGTGATTTCAGCCTGGTTGCGCAAAGACTGCAGGCTGATTTGTGCCTGCTGCATCTCGAATTGCGCCCGCAAGTTGTCTGCCTGCGCGGCGCGATTCTTGAGGGGAAGCGTCAAGGCGAACCCCACAGATTCTTCTGGAAAAGTGCCGTGCGCCATTTGCGACAACGATGCAGCCGTTCCCGAAGGGACGATCGTGCCCGCTGTAAGGCCAACTGTATTGCAGGTTGCTCGGGCCGTCACAATACAGTTGCCTTGCAAGCCCGCGGACGCGTATTGGCCAAAGACATTTCCGGTCGGAAGTAGGTTACTGGCCGTGTATTGGGTGGATATCTGTTCGTTCCGTAAATTCATCTGCGCGGTCTTCAGGTCCGGGCGGTTGCGGTAGGCATCTGCCAGAGCATCTTGGACCGACGGAATATCGCTGTCCCGGGGCTCCGGCAGGGGGTCCGTGGTCACGATTTCCGCTGATTCCAGATCGGAATCGATGCGTTTGCTCAACAGATTCTTTAACTGGGTTTCTTGAATTTGGAGGTTCGTTCTGGCGACCACCAGGTCGCGCTGGCTGGCCGCGACGGCGGACTGGGCGGAGACTACGTCCAGCGGCGCCAAAGCTCCCACTTCAGCCTGCCTTTTGCTGTTGTCATAAAGTCTCTGGGCGGTGGCGAGGGATTGCTCGGCCACTTTCACGTTCTCTTGGAACTGCGCCATGTCCCAATAGGCGTTCTCCACCTGCGCAATCGTCTGTTGCAATTGGTTTTGAAATATCGCCCCGGAGACGTTCTCGTTGTTCCGTGCAACCAGCAGGAAGCGCAGATTTGACTTCAAACCCAAGCCACTCAACAGAGGTTGATTGAACCCCATGGACATGCGGGTGGCCACTGCCGGATCGAACAGCAGGCTTTGCTGCGTCGACGACAAGCGCAAGCCGTTAAGGCTCACAAAAAAACTCGTGCCGCTCGGCAGAAGTTGCGTATAGCTGCCGCTGTAGGATGCGGAATAGCCGGTAACAGCCGGAACACCGGCGACCACCAGCGTGTTGAGAGGTTCCACGGTGCGGTCCCAGCTGAAATTGTAATTGATGGTGGGATCGAATGTTCCCACGGGAGGAATATTCACTGCGCCGCCCCCTCCGCTGATTCCACCGGCGTTCCCGACGCCGCCTCCAGCGACGGCCGTGCTGACGCCGACACCCAGCGCTCCTGCGCTCAAGCCCAGGGGAATCGTCGCACCTGAAAATCCTCGGGCGGCCGAACCGGCCGAGGCCCGAAGCACATCGGTTTGGGACATGGGAACCACTTGCCGCTCCACGGAAATGTCCAGATTGTTCTCGATAGCCAGCGCCAGGGCATCCGCCATGGAGATTTCCAGCTTGCCATCGTGGATCAGGTCCTTGAGCCGCGGCGAATTCTCCAGCGAAATCGGAGGAATTGGCTGCTGTCTGTAAGGGGCGGTAAAGTGGCCAAACCAATTGGGCCCCTTCGAGTAATCCTGCACAAATGAGTTGCCTTGAGCAGCTTGGGAGCTAAGGTGCGCCGGTGCAAGGCCAAGCAGGATAAGGCTGACGATCACGCCTCCAAACCACTTCCTTCCCCTCATTTCGAACCTCCCTGTGAACTCGCTTTTCTAAGCCGGCCTTAAGATTTTCTCGGCCCAATTAAGTTGCAGTGTCTAATGGTAATTAGCTGTAACGTCTGGCCGCCCAGAAATGTTTCAAGTTTGTAGGCACAGCCGCCGCCCGGGTCACGCGCCGAATTCGGGCAAGCTCCTGCAGATGAGACGAAGTCCTGCAAAAGCACAGCAGTCTAACAGTGCCGTTTCAGTTTTGACAACGCGGCACTGAGGACTTCGATGCCGGCGGGCGCGTGGTCGGAATCGACGTTCAGCACGCCTTGGAAATCATGCATTTGAAACGCTCGAAACGGGATCGCTATCCGCCTCGAAAACGGAATTTGCCTAAGCCTTGGCTACGCGCCGCGGTAGTCGTCGGCCCAGGCGAGGAATTCGCGGAGGCGGCGGCGTTCGCGCCAAAGAAGCGAGAAAAAACGCGAGACGCCGGCGGGCTCGGCTTCGGGACCGAAGAAAGTTTCCATGCGCCAGCGCAGGTAGGGGCTCCTCCAGGGCCGCAGGCGATAGCCCCGCGACACCTTCCAGTAATAGCGCAGCACGCGCAACATTGTAATGTAAGCGGTCTGGGCTGAGAGTCACTGTCTCCCGCAATGCTCGGATTGCAAGAGCGCGGAAGGAAGTGTACCTTGTGTTACGAGATCACGTCGCGCGAGATCGCGCCGGCGAATAGCCGGTCAGCGATTTAGCCAAACGTCGCTGCGGAAGTGAGAGATTCTTCGGGTGTATGGCGTAAACCCGCTCAGAATGACAAGCGCAGTCCGCTTGCCCTAGTGATTCCAGCCCATGCGATCGCGGAGCGCCGTGATGTGCGCGACGTGGTGCTGCCCGTGCCAGGAGTACGTTGTCAGCACATCGTCCAGGGTCATGGTGCCGCGCTCAGGATGCACAAGCCGCCGTGCAAAATCCTCGGGCCTCATGGCGCGCAGGAGTATCACCCATCTTTTATGCAGCGCTTCGAGCAACGTCAGCGAAACCTCAATCGGCGTTTCCTGGGAATCATTTAATTTCGCCCAGAGTGCTTCGTCATACGGTTTGATCGTCGGCTCGCCTTCGGTGAGCGCCAGCTTGACGCGCACATAGGAATTCATGTGGCTGTCCGGCAGATGATGGATCAGCTGCCGCACCGTCCAGCCTCCCGGACGGTACGGAGTATCTAGCTGCTCGGGCGAAAGTCCAGATATGGCCGCCTTCAGGCGGTCCGGCGTTTGCGCAATGGCGTCGATGGCCTCGCGACGCTCGTCAGGGGTGAGCGCCGGCTTTGAGGGACATCGCCCGATGGGATAACGCAAATCTTGCATGGCTGCTAATTCCCTTTTCTGTTTGCTTTGACGGGGGAATTCGGCTCTGCTGCCGCGTCTTTCGTTGACTCGAGCTCCGCTTTCGCCGAATCGAAAAACTGCTGCACGATTTTTCGCGCGGCTGCGTCTAGCATTCTCTGCCCCACCGACGCGATCAAGCCGCCGACCTGCGCCTCGCCGGTATACACGATTTCGGTTTCGCCGCCCTTTGCGTTGAGCTCGATGCGCCCCTCGCCTTTCACGAATCCCGGCAAGCCCTTGCCGTCCAATTTCAGAATCAGCGAATGCGGCGGCTTCTTTTCGGCAAACTCCAGCGTGCCGGCATATTTTCCGGAGATCGCCGCGATTCCGAATTTCACTGCAGCCTTGTAGCGGTCCGGGCCATCGGGTTCCAGGCGCTCGCAGCCGGGAAGGATTCGCGATAGACGCGAAGCATCCGTGAGCAGCGACCATACTTCAGAGGGAGGTGCCGGCAAAGTAGCCGTGCCGGCGAATTTCACGCGCCGCCCCGCGATACGCCGCCGCGCGCTGCTTCGATGGCGCGCGCAATCGCTCGCCGGGCGAACACGCGGGCCATCTCGCGGCGATATTCTCCCGAGGCGTGAAGATCGGAGAGCGGCTCCACTCCCTGAGCGGCATTGCGCGAAGCATCTTCGATGACTTTTTCAGAGATGGTCTTGCCGTTGAGCGCGCGTTCCACCGCTTCGGCACGAAAAGCCTTGGCGGCGAGTCCGGTGATTCCGATGGCCGCCCGTTCGATTGCTTTGCGTCCATTGCCGAGAAGCACATTTGCCGCTACTCCGACAATGGCAAAGCCTGAAGCCGGCTGATGCAGCTTCTCGTAAGCTGTGCCGGATTGTGGCTGGCGCGGCGCGATGCGTATCTGCGTGAGGATTTCGCCGGGATGAAGCTGCGTCGTGAGCATGTCCACAAAGAAATCGCGCGCCGGGATCGTTCTTGTTCCCGACGTATTCGCCGCAATGATTTCCACATCGAGCGCGAGAACGGCCGCGGGATAATCCCCGCCCGGATCGGCATGCGCCAAACTGCCGCCGATCGTGCCGCGATTACGTACCTGGACATCGCCGATTTGCGCGGCCGTCTGCGGAAGCAAAGGACACTTCGCTGCCAGCAGCTCCGAATTTTCGATTTCCGAGTGCGTAGTCAGTGCGCCGATGGCGATCTGGCCATTCTCTTCGCGGATATAGCTCATGCCGCGCAGATGGCCGATATCGATCACGTAGCGCGGCGCAGCCAGGCGCAGTTTCATCAGCGGCAATAAACTATGGCCGCCGGCGAGCAGTTTGGCTTCGTCGCCGTGCCGTTCCACCAGCCGCAAGGCTTCGTCCAGGGTTTTCGGAGCGTGATATTCAAACGATGCGGGAATCATTGCACCCTCCCGGCGCCCTTGCGCATCAGTTGCCAAATCTTCTCGCGCTTGAAGGGCATGTCCACGTGATGCACTCCAAACGGCGCGAGCGCGTCGGCCACGGCACCCGCCAGCGCAGGCGTGGCGCCGATGGTGCCGGCTTCGCCGACGCCCTTCACGCCCAGCGGATTTACCGGCGTGGGCGTAACGGTGCGCGCCGTCTCGATCCAGCACATGTCCGAAGCGCGGGGCAATGCGTAATCCATCAATTCGCCGGTGATGAGCTGCCCCTGCTCGTCGTAAACGGCTTCCTCGAAGAGCGCCTGGCCGACCGACTGCACGATGCCGCCCTGCACTTGCCCCTCGACCAGCAGCGGGTTGAGCACGTTGCCGCAATCATCCACGGCGACGTAGCGCACCAGCTTCACGTCGCCGGTTTCGGCATCGATCTCCACGACGCAAATATGCGTGCCGAAAGGATAAGTGAAATTGGAAGGCTCGAAGAAAGTCGTGGCTTCCAGACCCGGCTCCATATCCGCGGGCAAAGTCTTGGCGACGTAAGCCGCGGAAACAGCCTGCCCGAACGCCACCGATTTCTTGGGCGATTCCTTGGCCGAAATTTTTCCGTCGGCGAAAACCATGCGTTCCGGATCGGATCCCACCATGTGCGCAGCGATGCGGGCCAGCTTCTCTTTCACTTTTTGCAACGATTTGTACACGGCGGTGCCGCCCACGGCCGTGGCGCGGCTTCCAAAAGTTCCGATGCCATAAGGCACGATCGACGTATCCCCGTGCACGACCTGCACCTGCTCCGGATCGATCCCCAGCACGTCCGCGCCCATCTGCGCGAAGGTCGTCTCCTGCCCTTGCCCGTGGGGAGAAGAACCGGTCATGACGCTGACTCTGCCCGTGGGCTCGACGCGCACGGTGGCCGATTCCCATCCTCCCGCGGGCATGGCACTGGAAGGCCCCATGCCGCAGATTTCCACATAAGTCGAAACGCCGATACCCATGTAGCGCCCTTCTTTGCGCAGCTTGGCTTGTTCCTGACGCAGCTTCTTGTAATCGGCGACCTTCACCGCCATATCCAGCGCTTTCTCGTAATCGCCGCTGTCGTAAATCAATCCGGTGGGAGTCGCATAAGGAAAATCCTTGGCCTCCGGGAAATTTTTCCGGCGCACTTCCACCGGATCTTTCTTCAGCTCCGCCGCCACCAAATCCATCACCCGTTCGATCAGGTAAGTGGCCTCCGGCCGGCCCGCGCCACGATAGGCGTCAGTGGCCATTTTGTTGGTGAAGACGCCGGTAATCTCCATGCGGGCGGCGGGGATTTTGTAGCATCCGGTCATCATCAAACCCGTCAGCGTGGGAATCAGCGGCGTCAGCAACTGATAGTAGGCGCCAAGATCGGCGATCACGCGGCAGCGCAGGCCAAGAATGGTTCCATCGCGCTTTACGGCCACTTCGAAGTCGTCGATCTGGTCGCGACCGTGAATCGTGGCTTGAAAATTTTCGCGGCGAGACTCGCTCCATTTCACCGGCTTGCCGAGCTGAATCGCCAGATAGGCAACCAGCGCCTCTTCCGGATAAACATTCAACTTGCTGCCGAATCCACCGCCCACCTCCGGCGCGACCACGCGCACCAGCGTCTCGGGAAAATTCAGCATGGAAGCGATCTGCGTGCGCAGAAGGTGTGGAATCTGCGTGGCGCTCCACACGGTGAGCTGCCCTTCGCCCGGCTGGTAGTCCGCAATCACGCCGCGCGTCTCGATCGGCACCGGAATCAGGCGCTGGTTCACGATGCGCTGCCGGATCACCTTGTCCGCCGATTTGAACGCCGCTTTCAGGTCGCCGCCTTCGAGCTCCCACTTGAAGGCGACGTTGTCTTTGTGGCCCGCGTGCAGCGGCGCGGCGCCTTTGGCGATGGCTTTCTCCGGATTTACGATGGGCGTGAGTGGCTCGTAGTCCACTTCGATCAGATCGAGCGCGTCGCGCGCCGCGTAGCGATCGCTCGCCACCACCACGGCCACGGCTTCGCCGACGAAGCGAACCCGGTCGCGAGCCAGCACAGGCCGCGCGGCCGACTTCATGTCCGGAATTTGCGCCGCGCAAGGCACAGGCTGAATCGCGCCGTCAATGTCCGCGCCGGAAAGCGCCAGAACCACGCCGGAAGCGTGTCGCGCCTTCGACAAATCCACCGAACGGATATTCGCATGCGCGTGGGGGCTGCGCAGGAACGCGGCATAGTGCATGCCCGCGAGGTTTAGATCATCGACATAATGGCTGATCCCCTGGATCAGCCGTGGGTCTTCCTTGCGCTTGAGCGGTTTGCCGATATATCGCGTGGTCATGGGGTTCTCCCGGCGCTCGCGGACATTTTCAGCGGCTTGCGAGCGCTCATTTTCTTGGCTGCGTACTGCACCGCTTCGATGATGTGCTGGTAACCGGTGCACCGGCAGAGGTTCCCCGAAAGCGCGTTACGAATCTCCCGTTCATTGGGGTTCTTGTTTCTTTGCAACAGATCGACCGCGGCCAGAATCATTCCCGGCGTGCAGTAGCCGCATTGCAGCCCATGTTTTTCCCAGAAGCCTTCCTGCACGGCGTGCAACGCGCCATTGCCAGGGGCATTTCCAGCGCCGTTTGCCGCGCCCTTATGCGCATTGCCCGCGAGCCCTTCGATTGTGGTGATCTCTCCGCCCGAGGCCTGCACGGCGAGCAGCGTACACGATTTCACCGCCTTACCATCGAGCAGCACCGTGCATGCGCCACAGATGGAGGTTTCGCAGCCAATGTGCGTGCCGGTAAGCCCGAGCACATCGCGCAGATAATGGACCAGCAGCAAGCGCGGCTCGACCGTGCCCTGATGCTGTTTGCCGTTTACATGAAGCTGAATCTCCACGCCCATGGGACCTCCGAGCAGCGCAACGATAGACTAGGGGAACAAACGTTACGCCTGCCGCGCTCTGATTTCAAGCGACGATCCGGCCAGGTCCGGTGTTCGGACTCCGGTGCAGTCCACCAGACTCCACAAACCGGAGATCGTCGTCCCCAGTTCGCCTTGGGCGGATGAGCGAGGGACGAAGAGCGCGCTCAGGCGCTGAGGACGCGGCCCCAGATGCGGCTCGTGGCGGGTTTGCCCAGATAAGCTTTGTGGCCGGCGACGGAAACTGTGGTGGTCTCGTCGTATTCGCGGTGCACGATGCGAATGCGCACACCGGGACGCAATTTTCGCGCGTCAAGGAACTCTAGAAACCTGGGATCTTTTTCGTATACGGCGAGAATCTCCACGGTTCGCCCGACCGGCACGTCGGCGAGCGCTACCGCGTTTTGCGTGCGCTTCAGCCGCGCCAGTCCGCCGCGCAGCGGCACACCATGCGGGCAGGCGCTATCGGCGCCAAAGCGGCGGATCAGCAAGGCCTCCACTTCCGGAGAGAGACCATGCTCGAGGCGCTCGGCCGCGGCGTGTGCCAGGGTCCAGTCGAGGCCGATCACGTCGGTCAGGAGCTTTTCCGCCAACTGATGGCGCAGCGCCAGCCGTTCGGCCTCGCTCCGCCCTTTGTGCGTCAGGCGAATGCAGCCGTCGCGTTCCAGCCGTAGCAAGCCGTCGCGGGTCATGCGCTTGACCGCAGCAGTTACGGCGGGAGGCGTGACGCCGAGTTCTTCCGCCAGGCGCGCACTGATGGGTTCTTGATCGTCCTGTTCGAGCTCCCAGATGGCCTTCAGATAATCTTCCCGGGAGACGCTGGTCGTTTCGCGCGGCACGAATGCTCCTAGCGGCGCGGCATTGGGCTGGGCCGGGCAGTGCTGGGTTGCGAAGACGCAAATTTCGATGTGCCCGAGTCGGAAGCGAGGCGGCCCGAATCGGACGCAACGAAAGAAGGCCGTTCAGCGGCCAGCTTGAGAAAATATTCGTGCACGGTGGTGTCTGCGGTGAGCTCGGGATGAAACGTGGCCGCCAGGATGCGTCCGTCGCGTACAAGGACCGGCCTGCCGCCCTCGCGCGCAAGCACCTCGACGCCGGGTCCGATCTCTTCAATCCACGGCGCGCGAATGAACACCATCTCCAGCGGCTCGGCTTTCAGTTTCGATGGCGCGCTGCGGACTTCGCTTGCCAACTGCCGCCCGTAGGCGTTGCGCGTGATCACCAGGTCGGCGAATCCCAAAGAGTCCTGCGCGGGAGCGCGCACTTCGCGCGCCAGCAGAATCGCGCCCGCGCAAGTGCCGAAGAAAGGCGCGCCGCGCGCGTCCAGCGCGCGCAGGGCTGCTTCGAGTCCTTCTCCCTTCAGGAACTTGAGCATGGTGGTGCTCTCGCCGCCGGGCAAGATCATGGCATCCACTTGCGCGGCTTCTTCGGGCGTGCGCACCAGCGCATAATCGGCGCCCAGCCGCTCGAGCATGCGCGCGTGCGCTTCGTAATCGCCTTGAACAGCGAGGACGCCGATTTTCATGGCGGTGTAGTCCAAAGTTGAAAGCGACGATCCGACCAGGATCGTCGTCCCGAGCGAGCATCGCGAGCGAGGGATCTCTCTGACATTCGCCGCCTAAGAAGTCCCTTCACAGACCGACGAAGAAGCTCTCCTTGTCCAGTGAGATTCTTCACCCGCGTATCGCGGGTGCAGAATGAAATACCGCAGCTCGGTTACCAGCCGCGCGTCTGCAGCAGTTCCTTGGGATCGAGTTGCCGCACGTCGAGGCCCCTCATGGCTTCGCCCAGCTCTTCCGAGGCTTCCAGCACCGCCTTCGCATCCTCATAATGCGTGGCCGCTTTGACGATGGCCCGCGCGCGTTTTTCGGGATCACTCGATTTGAAAATTCCCGATCCCACGAAAACCGCCTCGGCTCCAAGCTGCCGCACCAGCGCGGCGTCGGCTGGCGTGGCGATACCGCCAGCGGAGAAATTTGGCACCGGCAGCTTGCCTCTTTGCGCCACGTCTCGCACCAGTTCGAGCGGCGCGGCCAGTTCCTTGGCCGCGTGCACCAGCTCGTCGCCGCGCAGCGTCGTCAGGCGGCGCATCTCGCTGGTGATTGCGCGCATGTGGCGAACCGCTTCCACGATATTTCCCGATCCTGCTTCGCCTTTGGTGCGGATCATGGCGGCGCCCTCGGCGATACGCCGCAGGGCTTCGCCCAGATTGCGCGCGCCGCAAACGAACGGCACTTTGAAGTCATGCTTCCAAATGTGATTTTCTTCGTCCGCGGGGGTCAGCACTTCGCTTTCGTCGATGAAATCGACTTCCAGCGCCTCCAGCACCTGCGCTTCGGCGAAATGGCCGATGCGCGCCTTGGCCATCACCGGGATGCTCACCGTATTCATGATCTCGCGAATGATCCGTGGCGAAGCCATGCGCGCCACCCCGCCTTCCTTGCGAATATCGGCGGGCACGCGCTCGAGGGCCATTACGGCGCAGGCGCCGGCCTGCTCGGCGATGCGGGCCTGCTCGGCCGTGGTCACGTCCATGATCACGCCGCCCTTGAGCATCTCGGCGAGACCCACTTTCACTCGCCATTGTTTATTTGCATTTCCATTGCTCGAATCCATCATTAACTCCTTGCGCGCGTATCCGCGCTGGGACTCCCTGCGCTGGCATCCGCGCTCGCCTGATTCTTCTTATTGTATCTTTCCGGATCGATAATCACGAAGCGTCCCCGTCCGCGCGCCAGCAGAATGCCCGCCGCGTTGCGGATCTCTCCTTCATGATATAGCTCGCGGCCATTGCGGCGCGTGGCAAAACCCTCTACCTGCAACTCCTCGTCCACCCGCACGGGCCGAAGATATTCCACCGTTAATTCGGCCGTCACCGCGCGCACGTTGCTGAATCGACTCGCCTTGCTCATGACTTCGTCGAGCACTGTGGCAATGATCCCGCCGTGGATGAATCCGGTAGCGCCCTGATATTCGGGCCCCAGCCGGAAATGTCCGATGACTCGCTGGCTCGATTCATCGAACTCGAAAGCCAGCCTCATTCCGCGCGCGTTGCCGCCGCCGCATCCGAAGCACGGATTTGCCGGATCAGTTTGACTCATCATTCCGATTGCTTAAGCCGATCCTTTAGACCAGCGCCACGCGTGCCGGCTCGAAGCGACGCGCGCCGCGCTGCCGCTTGCTCAACTCCGACCGCAAAATATCTCCTAGCATGGCGACGCCCCGCGCGATCTGCCGTTCTTCCACTTCCGAAAAGCCCAGCCGCAAAGTATTTGGCTGCGGGCTCTGCACGTAGAAGTACCGCCCCGGCGCAAACACCACGCCGCGTTCGCGCGCCCGAACCAGCAGTTCATTGGCATCGAAGCCGGGCGGCAATTCCAGCCAAATGCTCATGCCGCCGTTGGGATGCGTCCACCGCGTATCGGAAGGCATATGCCGCACCAGCGCCTCTTCCACAGCAGCTAAGCGCGCAGCACAGACCTTCCGCACGCGGGCCACGTGCCGCACGAGCAGCCCGCGCCGCGTGAATTCCGCCATCGCCGCCTGCGAAAGCTGGTCGGTATGCAAGTCCGTGGACTGTTTTACCACGCGGAACCGATCGATCACATTGGCGGGTGCCAGCACCCAGCCAACGCGCAGCCCCGGGAAAGCCATCTTCGAGAAGCTGTCGATCTGCACGACCACATTCGCTCGATCGAGTTGTTTTAGCGAAGGCAGGTGCTCTCCATGAGCCAGAAGCCGCCCATAGATATGGTCCTCGACGATTGGCACCTGATGCTTGGAGGCAATTTCCAGCAGCTTGCGTCGCGCCTCCAGCGTCATCGAAAGCCCAGTGGGATTGTGAAAATCCGGCATCAGGAACATCAGTTTCACGCGATTGGCGGCGAGCGTCTGCTCGAGAGCGGACAGGTCTAAGCCCGGCGTTGTACCCGGGCCGTTCTCGGTGCGTACCGGAACCCCCAGACACCGCGCCCGCGCGGCTCTTAAAACCGCAATGGCCCCAGGATACGTCGGATTCTCCAGGACCACGGCATCGCCCGGCCGCAGAAAGACCTTGCAAATCAGGTCCAGCGCCTGCTGGCAACCGTCGGTGATCAGCAGATTTTCTTCTCGCGCCTGCAAACCTTCGCTGCGCAGCAATTCCAAGAGAGCCTTGCGCAGCGGCGGATAACCATCGGTTGCGCCGAGTTGCAAAATGCGAGCGCCTTCGCGGCGCAAAACCGCGTTGCAGCAGCTGCGCATCTCCGCCAGCGGAAAATATTCCTGTGGCGGCCGCGCCACGACGAAAGAAATTCCGTCGCTTGGCATCGTGCGGATCAGCCGGCCGAGCGCATCGTCGCCGCGCTCGTCCGCAAAAAGCGATTCCCAGCGAATCGTTCCGCCGGGAACGAGCGAGGGCGGCGCGGGCGCGATCTGCAGCGGCCGTGAGTTCGCGCGGATGAACGTGCCGCGCCCGACGTGCCCTTCGATCAGGCCTTCCGATTCGAGTTCCGCATAAGCATTCGCCACGGTCGTGCGATGCACGCCCAGATGCTGCGCCAGTTCGCGGCTCGCCGGGATGCGGTCGCCGGGACGCAACTCGCCGGCATGCACCAGCGCGCGAAGCTGGTCGCAGAGCTGCACGTACAGCGGAATGTGGCTTTCGGCCTGCAGTTGTAGCGGAAGCATTGGCTCTCCTGATTGGGCCAATATAGCGTGGAATTATAGCCCGTAAAGAGCCAATTTGTCTCTCCTGCGCCTGGAGCTGCTGCGGGCTTCTTTCGGTGTATCTCTGGTGAGATTTATCCGAGCATGGATTTTTGTAGGCCGGTGGATCGAGCCGCTAAAAGCCCTAGCTTCGGGAATTAGTTGTGGCCGCGGTCTCGCCCAGCTTGCGCAGGCGTTCCTGCAGCTTGCGCCGCAGCGTGGAGGGCGTATTGGGATTGAACGCCACCAGATACCAAAGCGGCTGGCTGCGATCGCGCGAAAGCCACGCCAGCGTGGCCGCATCGGCGTTGGGATGCCGGGCGACATTTTCGCGAATCGCTCCGTAAGGATGGCGCGCCAGGCGGCTGAGCGTCTTCGAGGAAACCTTGGGATGCTCGCTGATCAAGCGCAGCAGGTAAAAATCCGTCTTGGGCGCCTGCTTGACCAATTTTTCCAACTGCTCGGGACTGGCCTCGGCGCTCAGCACCATGCCGACTTTTTCATCCCACGAGCTATTCACTTCGTTGAGTTCTTTGGTCCGGGCGTGAATCAATTCCTCCAGCACGCGGCGCTCATGATTGCGGCGTGCGGGGGGAAGTTGCGTTCCTTCGAGCGAATCGAGCACGCGCAGCAGATGCTGCCGCTCTCCGAAGACGATCTGCGTGGTGCGCTGCGGAGAATTCCGGTTATCGTTTTGTACCAAATCTGACCGTCTCATTGGAGCCTCATCCTGGGATCCCCAATTCGCTGGCCAGGCTCGCCAGCTCGTTATCCCGGATAAACAAATGATTGGAATCCAGAGTCTTCCCCGCCTCCATATTTTTCTTCAGCAACAATCCCGCTAGATCGATTTTCTCTTCCCGGCTCAGGCTGCGCCCCGGTTTCTCAAACCTCTCCAACGCGGCGCCGGAGAGGCCTACGGCTACCTCTTCGGCCGCTTCCGGTGCGTCTGCGGCGCGTGTGACGCGAAAGAAATACAGCTCTGGACGGTCACCCAAGGTCAGGAAGCCAGCCCGCAGAAACTGCACCGCACAACGCGTGCCGTCGGGTGCGATTGCCTCGAACCGTTCCCAAAGCGGCTCGTATTTCATCGGGAATTATGCCGCTCCAGTAAATCCTGAGTAAAGCAGGACCACCACGCCAATTTCCAAGTAGGCAATACGCTTGGGCAAATGCTCGCCTAGCGATGCGCCGTTATCGCCGCTCGCGATGCCCTATCCGCGAGATGAACGCGGCAGTTCCAGAAAGGGATTGTTAGCGCGTTCCTGGCCAATCGTGGTGATTGCGCCGTGGCCGGGATAGACAATTGTCTCGTCCGGCAGGAGCAGCAGTTTCTGGTGAATCGAGCGCAGAATTTGCTCGAGTGAGCCGCCCCAGAGGTCGGTTCGTCCGATGCTCCCGGCGAAAAGCGTATCTCCGGCGAGCAGCTTGCCCACATCCGCGCCGGCTTTGTCATCGTGCTGCGGAGCGAGATAAAGCGAGATGCTTCCCGGCGTGTGTCCCGGAGTATGCATGACATTGGCCTCAAAACGGCCCCAACGCAGCGCATCGCCCTCGCGCAATAACTTATCGACGCTGGCGGGATCGGGAGCGCGCATGCCGATCCAGGCCGCCTGCGCGTCCAGGTGGCGGTACAGTTCCATATCGTCGCCGTGCATCAGCACCGGTGCTCCGGTGGCCTGCTGCATTTTGCGCAAGCCGCCGACATGATCAATGTGCGCGTGCGTGCTCACAATGGCTTTCACGGTCAGTGCGTGCTTGGCCAGCAGTTCTAGAATCCGGCCGGCTTCGTCGCCAGGATCAACGACGAGCGCTTCGCGCGTTTGGGGATCGCCGATGATCGAGCAATTGCATTGCAACATGCCGACGGGCACGATTTCGTGAATGATCTTTCCTGATTTGGGGTCTGTCATGCGATTTCTCAATACGTGAACACACTATAGCATTCCGCGCCGCAAACCTGCTCCGCAGGCGCTTTCTGCTAAACTAGTTTTGTGAGCGAGCAAAGCACGGAAAAGGCCGCGAATCTGGAGACTCCGCTCGTCGAAGCGCAGCGCGCGGCCGGCACGGAATTCGCCAAGTATTTCGGCGTGCGCCTGCCGGCACAATTTCGCGATCCGCTCGCCGAATACGCCGCGGCGCGCAATGGCGTCGCGCTGATCGATACCAATTTTCGCGCCGTTTTCGCGCTCTCCGGACCTGACCGCGTGCGCTATCTCAACGCCGTAACCTCCGGGAATATCCGCGATCTCGCGCCCGGCCAGAGCGCGCCGGGGTTGCTGCTCAATGCGCAGGGCCACATGCTGGCCGAACTCATCACGCTGGCACTCGAGGATCGCCTGCTCGTGCTTGGTCATGCGTTT
>WNGP01007007.1_pt1 | contig 32153 bp, 19 predicted proteins | sample 5407671 | NCBI WGS metagenome assembly WNGP01 (sample SAMN13153381, study PRJNA577476) | soil metagenome | isolation source: 40 cm soil or saprolite under Garry oak tree replicate 2 | place: USA:California | collected 2016-06-15 | reverse complement strand
TAAGCTCCTCCAATAAAACACCGCGTACAGCGGCGCAGCAATCACAAGCGCCAGCAGATATTGCTTGCCGGGTATGGAGCTGGCTAAACAAAGCCCTGCCGCAATCCCGCCCAGCGAAAGGTAAAAACGAGAAGTGGTTCTAAACCCCAAGTGCAAAAAATAAAGGGAGACCACGGCTAGGGCCACCGTCATCGGATAACGGTATCCAACGAAAGTGTAAATGAATGCAAAGGGAAGGAAGTTAAAGCTCAGCGCCGCGACTGAGGTGACAATGTAAGACCCAAAGAACAGGTCAACTAGCAAGAGCATGAACACAAAGGCCGTCAGCCAAATAACAAAGAGCGCTGCTTCATACGACAGGATATTAAAGCCGAACAGCTTAAGAAAACCCCACACATAGTAATGAAACAGGGTCTCTCGCGAAATAATGCCATGAAACCAGGCAGCCTGATATGGGTGACCGATAACGTTACTTTTTAGATACCCAAGGTCATTGCCGGACTCGTCAAAAAGTCCGTCTCCGTTCCACGGCGCAGTCCGGAAATTCCAGAGGTGCGAAACTACAAAGAACAGGATCCAGAATAGAAAGAATGCTGTCTTCGGGCTTATTAGGGACCTGAAACCGGCCGCCAGGCCACGGGGGGCTGGCAGGAAGGCGCAAAGCAAGAAGAACATGCTAAGCAGCCACCCAATCGGCTGCCACGGATCTCCCCAAGCGGCTCTCCGGTAGTGCGCCGCGCCAGCCCATGCGCAAATCACCAGACTAATAATTGATAACCCGAGTAGAACGATCCTCGGTGTAAGGAGTTGCGATTTTCCCAGAGCTAACTTCATAGCGTTGATGTCATTCTGAGCGACGCGAAGAATCTCAGATCAATTTTTGGAGCGATCACGCATCGGAACCAGCCCAGAGATGTTTCGCTTCGCTCAACATGACAGCGCCATTTGTGGAATGAGTTCTAGACCATCACGGTTGTGTGATGCGGCAGTTCGCTAGTCCGTTTACAAATCGATCACGCTTACACTATTCCCATGCATGTTTAGTACGTAAAGCTTCCGATCCACCAGAGCTAAGGCTGATGGGCTGTCGAGTTTTTCGGGCGGTTTTGGTCTCACGCTTCCCATTCTGTTGCCGTTCAAATCGAAAACGAGCACTGTGTCCATATTAGCGCTGGATGCGTAGAGCCTGCCTGTCTTCGAATCTATGACCAAATCCTCAAAGCCGTATAGCCGCTGCCACTCTGGCACTGGCCACTTCGCCAGAAACTTCCCGTTTGAGTCGAATATTTGGATCCGTTTGTTACGTGGGTCGGCCACGTAAATCTCGTTCATCCCAGGATCAACTGCCACGGAAGTGTGATCGTCAAACTGGCCATCGCCATTTCCTTTGGTGCCCCAGGTCGCGAGAGCTCGTCCATCCGGGCTGAACTTGACGATTCGGGTGCGTCCCTGATCGACAACATAAACCGAGTCATCAGGACCAATGGCGATCCGTCGTGGGCCGTAGAATCCAGAATCCGGGCCTTTCCACTCGTCAATGAGAGTTCCATCGGGCGCCAGCTTCTGCACACGGTGATTGGAAGCGTCTGCTACGTAGATGTTGCCGGATCGGTCGATGGCGATCCCATTCGGCTCTCCTAGTTGTCCATAGCCCGTGCCTTTGATTCCGAGACTGGTGATAAATACACCGCTCGGTGAGAATTCTTCGATTCGTCCATTGTTCGTATCGGCTACGAAAATGTTCCCCTTGTTGTCCGCAGCGATCCCATGTGGCGCATCAAATTGTCCTTTCCCAGTCCCCCTGCCGCCTTCAAACATATTAGCAGTATTCTCCGGCAGGGAACTGAACTGAGGAGGCGCTATGTCAGGCACTTTATAAATCGTCAACGAATTGTAGCTGTTTTGCTTGTCCTCGAACACCTTCTGGAAATACTTGGCATAGACTTGTTCATTTGGACGCTTGATGAACTGACCGTGCCGAACCGCATTGTCGAAAGCCACGTAGCTGATGCCATTGTCTTTCAAAAGGCGGAACACTTTCCACGGGTCCTTGCTCTCGAACAGCTCTGTGTAAACCCTGTCGTACTTGCTCGCGTTGTAACCGGCTGACCATCCGTAGTAAGGCCAGCCATACAAGACCCGCCGGCCAGCCATCAGGATAGGGTGGTTAACGAATCGATCTGTTAGAAAGATATCGCGTGGCGTCGTGTTTTTCTTCAGCCAGTCGATCAGCGCATCGTCCCGATAGGTTACCTCGCTCCAGCCGGTGTTATGAATCGGGAAAAAATCAATGATGCCACCTGGAATGACCAGCAGAAAAAGAACAGCCGCAACGAACTTGCCGGGCAGTGTGGTTCCGTCCAGTGAAAAACGCCACAACCGCCAGAGCGCAAACGCGACGAACAGATTCGCGATAATCACCCAGATGTGCAGAAACTTTTGATTAGCGAGCACCTCAATCGTGAACTGGAAACAAAAGGCAACTGCAATGAGACTTGAAACTGCCAGGAACAGGCGCCTTTGCAGGCTATTCGCCAAAACCAGCGCCAGGGCAATTAACAGCCACTTAAAGCCAAAGGTGAACCCAAGATACTTCGCCACATTCGCGGCCGTAGGCTGTTCAACCATATAGCCCCAATGAAGAAGGCGCGGCATGGGTGCCCTTCCACTTCCACCAGTCAGATACAGCATCTGTGGCAGCGCGATTAGGCCTGCGGTGACTGCGAGCGCCAGCATCTGAAGCCGCAGCGGGAACAGGATGAACAACACTGCCAAAACAGCGGCTGCGCCGATAAACAAGGCACTGTTCCACATCGGCAGCAGACCCAGCAGCGCTCCTGAAAAGATGAAACCCGGCAACGTATTGCGAAAGCGCTCCGCCGGAACGACAACTTCTTCCTTGGGCTCCGTTACCATTGATACAGAAAGCATCTCCGGCTTCGGTTCTGAAGTGCTTTCGGACGGAGTGACATCCCCGGAAACCGTGTCCGCTGCGATCTCCGGAGACGGGTTTAGCTGCGCCGCAACCGGGTCAGGAGAAGGCGGGGTTTTGGCCGGTTTCCTTGGTCGCATGCGATAGCGGATAACCAAAAAAATCAGAACGAGCAGCAGAACTCCTATAGCGCTGGCGAAATGCCGCTGGTTGAGATACGTGACTTGCGACCAGGTACCCCACGCTTCCCCGCGATAGGGAAATATGCTTGGGAGAAATTCGCGCTGTTGTCTGATGGCTTGAATCGCAACGCGAACTGAACCTTGCCTCTGAAGGAGGGGAACGTAAGAGAGCGAGCCAAAAAAGAAAAAAAGAAGCGAACCCAGGCGCCCGACTGCGCGGGAATTGAAAACAACCTCGCCGAGCGTCATCGCCAATATCAGCATTGCAACCAACGTGACGATGCTGAGCAGGTTAAGACTCCACGCCGGATTCAGCCCGAGAAATTCAAGATTTCCCGCCTGAAAGTAGAAGAGGAAATGATAACGGATGCGATCACCTGAGAAATGCGGATACTCGGTGGGAAAATTATGGCCCACAGCAAAGCTCTGCATGATCGCGGTGTTTGGCCCGAAGTCGCTGTACTCGGGATTGGAGATGTGCAGCTTGCCGTCCTTGGAGCTAAATGAGGCGAACATCATCCAGGACACGAGGACCACGTATCCAGCAATCAGCACCCACTCAGCTATGCCTGAACCCTTAGGACGAATGAGGTATAAATTCGTCGCATGGGAACGATCACCATTAGTCTGAGCGGACTTTCTAACATTCCCTCGCCAGAGCGACCAGCATAGCACCATGATTGCTGCAACAAAGAACAAGGCATTCCCCCATAACAGTGGTTGCTTTGCGCGGGTGAAAAGCAGCCCGGCTAGGTAAGTAAACCATGAGCTGATTAGCAGTCCTGTGATTACGGCTGCTCCGAGTCGGTGTGCAACCGATGCAAATCGATAGAATCGTCGGCAGAGAAAATCGCCAAGATAAATCGCGAGCGCCAGATAAATCAGAGCTAACATGTGCAAAGGAGAGCCAATGGTTGAGAGTCGATAGTTGATAGCGGACCCGCTGCCCGCTTTCGCTTTGCTACGGCGTTGCAGGCGAGTGCCGTTTTACTTAGAAGCGCGAGAGTGTGTCAAGGATTTCGTGATTTTTTGGCCACGGATGACACGGATGGCACGGATGACTGATGGGCAGTTGATTGCAAATAGCCGGTAGTCCGTAGCGGAGATGTCTCTACGGCTGGATTTGGTCGGTCCAGAGAAACTGCCAGGTGGCTATCGCGTTGATCGCAACTGACACGGCGAAAAGCGAGGTTTCGGGCACGGATATCTTCGCAGGCCCATTACCTGTCAGCAGAAGAAACATCCAGGGAAGCAAGATCATGGCGTAGCGGTACGAGAATTGCCAGCTACCCGGGTTTCCATGCAACCAAAGCACCAGTGTTAAAAAGGCAATCGCCATCCATGCTACTACCTTGTATCGTCCGCCCTCGCGAAATAGGAGGTATAGGAAAGGACTGGCAAGAAAGATCGAGCAGCCAAAACCGTTTGGGAGGATATAGGGAAAATAAGAAATACTTTCGAAGCCTTGAAACAGCATCGTGTAAATATTCCAAGGGATAGCCTGAATCGAAAACAACCCGTGCTTGTACCAGGGTTCCTGCGCCACTTCCGGGATGTGAAGGTAACCAAAGTCGAAAATGGAATGGAAACGCGCGAAGTTGTAGGCGGCAGTCAGCAGGCCGACTGTTACGGGCAGGCTTAGGAAACGGAGTAGTATAGGCGTGCTTTCGCGCAGCTCGCGTTTCAACTTTCTCCAACCGAGCGTTGCGGCGGCCGACTCATCTACAACGACCGATCGGCAGGAAAAAAAATAAAAATAAATCGGCAGCGTAATGAGCAGCTCGGTGCGATTCCCAAACGCCAGGGCGAAAAACGCTCCCGCAACAAAGGGCGACGGCCGGACCAGCGTGAAATAGAGCGCTGCGGTTTGCCCCAGCAAAGCCAGGCCAAGAGCGATTTGCCAGGCACCGCCGAATCCGAGGTTACACCATGTCCAGGTTCCGAAGATCGGAAACAGGGCCAACATGGTCCTGCGAGCTAATGCCTTGCTTTCGAGACTGGAGTAACCAGCTCCGAATGCCTTCGCGAGTTGGAAAAAGAAATAAGCGCACAAGCCAGCAATCAAGGCTGCTAAGACATGTCCAGGAAAACCCTGGATCAAGCCGAGGCTTTGGAGGAGTGCTATCGGAAGCATGCTAAGCACTGCTCCCAACGGAAAGGCTGAGTAATATCTGTCTCCTCGCGGGATCATCTCGTTGAGCCAGTCAGGCGGCTTTTCCCGAAGACCCAGCTTGCCATGGAGCAAAGCCGAAGCAATCTGACTTGTATAATCCAGATCGTGCAGAGTTGCCTTAGTCGAAAAATAAAAGGCGATTGCCGCGAACAACGATACCGCTACGGCTATCGAATACTCCCGGATATTTTCACGCCGCGATACCATGATAATGACGAAGCACGAATGACGGATGACGAACGAATGTCAAAGCAAAGGAAACTTGGCGGGTTGAGTGTTGGGTAGCGCACGCGTCCCGCGTGTTGGTTTCGGCGTCGCGCCGAAACAGGCTTCCATCAACGGTGGCTCGCGTCGAGTTCTGCAATCGCTCAAGAAAAGTTCGCGACGGCGTGACGCCATCGCCAGCACCTGGGGCCGGCGCGCTAGCCCAATTATTCTCACTTCGATTTTTCATAGGAAGCTCGGCCTAACAGCTTTTCCCAAGCTGCCCTTGTTTCGGCAGGCACATTTTGGTCAGCATTAATTAACCAGGAAACGGTTGCCAGCGAGTTTATGACAACCGAGAGAGCGACTAGTCCAATTAACAGATGACGCGATCTTAGTAAGGTTGTTCCGCCTGAGCCAAGAAAAACGACCAGACAAAAGATCAGGAAAGGATAGAGATCGGTGGCATAACGTTGGGCGAGCACGAAATACGACAGGATGCAAACAAATTGGGCAAGGAGAGCCACGGTCGCCCCTCGCGCAAAGAGGTTGAATCCTTTACGGCGAAACAAACATGTGATTCCCATAATGGCGGCGAAGACCATCCAGCTGGACGACCACAGGAGAGAGATATATACCTCGCTGTCAGGGTTGGAAAAGAGAGAAGGATAATTATAGGAATGTCGATCGGCCATGAGAAAAGGCGGCTGACGCTCGATGCCTGGAAAGCGCAGGCTGAAATAATCAGCAAGACTGAAGGGAATACGACGCAGGCTGAACACGCCGTATTTGTGCGCGAATTCGTTATGGACCGAGTTGACGTAGTAGTCGTAGTTGACTCCAACGAAGCTGCCAAATCTTGCGTAGCTTAACCAAATATAAAACACAAAAGCAGCGCCAAATGGCAGAAGAAGGGCCAACAGATTAGTTATTCGATTCTTTCGTGGCAATCGGAGAGCAAGAAGCGGAGCGATCAAGATGAACGGTATGCCAAAAGTGACTCGGGAAAGTAAAGCTCCGGCGGCGCACAGGGAGAATCCGAGTAATGAACGCGTTAAGGCATGGGTCTCTACCTGTCGTGAGCGAAGAGCGAAGTGCAATGCGGCAAGCGACCAGGCCAGGCCCCAGATAATCGCTTCATCGTAGATAGAAAGATTTCCAAGCAACAAAAGCAACGGCGAGCCGAGCGCGAACCCGACAATGCATGCGTTTCCCACCCAGTTGCGGGCCCGTAAGGAAAGTGCAGAGAACTGCAAGGCTGTGCGCATCAGGCCTGCAAAGGCACACAACGCAATGATTCCCGCGCAAAATCCCGAAACGCGCGACCATTTCTCATGTCCTGCCGGGTAGACGAAATTCAATGGAATTCGAAGGAAAGCCGGGAACGGTCCAAAGTACATGCGCACTTTGCCGTCGACGATCATTGCCTCATGGCCGATCACCGCAGTATCGACGTCCACGTTGCCCTGCAGAAAATGTTCCGCTTGGGAATCGTACGCGCCGCCTAATATCTCCTTAACAAAAACCTGTCGCCCACCGGTCGTGGTATAGAACCAAAGAAGGACGCTCAATACCACCAGAACCGGCAGAAATCGGGGAGCGGCGTCAAGACCTTCCTTCGCCAGGACGGCGACGGCTGCGGGAGTTCCTGCTACCGCGCGTCCGTGCTTTAGCGGCTCAAAAGGCGATCGCTATTCGATGAGAAAATGATCGTTCGCAATTTCACATCCAGAGGCTTAATTCCTAAAATATCAGAACGCCCATTCACCATGGGCAAATAGCAGGGCAAACAACGCGAAAAACAATAGTGACCAGGCAGTGAGGACGCCGGCCAAAAAGCGGTTTCTACCAAGCAATGCGAAGAGGATGAAAATCGAAAACATCGTTAGTGTGTAACGTGGCATGCTCCGAAAGAAGTTAACACTCGCGGAAAGAATCCAGGACCCAGCCATCCACATGGCGTAAGCCGGACGCAGCTTGATCCAACTAATGATCGTACAGACAAAACCAAGCGCTACGAAAAACAGTTCCTGTGTGCCCACCATTTCTGCTTCGTGAGGAGTAGGGTACTGAGCCCAAATTGCCTGGCGAATTTCCGTCAACGGTAAGGCGAACGACTGGTCAAATAACGTCTTTCGGGCTTGCAGGAAGGCGAATGGATCTCCGCTCACGCTCCAGTTAATTAGCAGATAAACCGCAAAGCCAGCAGGCGCGATGGCAATCCAGAGCCACTGCCAATTCCAGGCGGAAGAGCGGACAGAGCTCTGGCTACAAGACCGGCGTCTTACCCAAAACTGTTGGGCCGCTTCTATGGCGAGAGTTGGAACGAGAACAGCGCCGGTGGCGCGGGTCATCCAACAAAGCGCCCCAAGTATTCCCGCCAACCGCCATCGTTCGCCGCGCGCTGACAGGATACAAGCCAACGCCAGAGCTAGAAACAGGCCTTTGCTATATCCAATGTGAAGGAAATATGCCGTTGGAAAAATAAGAAACAACCAGACGCTGCATATTGCGACGCTCGCCCGGTAATCAAGCTGAACGAGTCTTCGCAGCAGGATCGCTGCGACAACGGAAGCGATACCAGAGACGATAAATCCCGCCGCAAGGTAACTTCTACTGACGCACGCAACCAGACGGACCAACCACGGAAAGAGGGGATAAAACGCTATGGAGCCGTCGGTGCCGCGAATTCGGCAATCTTCTGATAATATCCGAAATCCCACTGGTCCCATATTTCGAACCATTGGTATGGGCTCCTTATGTAACTATCCCATAACACCGCGTAGCTCTTCGCGCCAAAAGAGAACAGCAGCACCTTGATAGCCAGTACCCAACCGACCACGATCCAATCCTTCCTCGGCAAAAAAGAAACGATTCGCGTCAAACCCTTCATCACCACTTATCATATAACCCACCGCAACCGCTGGCAGCGTCAGTTGGTCCCCGGGGCCTAGGATTGAGCAGAGAATGAAGCAGTTGTTCCTCTCGCAAGAGACGGAAAGCCTGATGGCAGTGGACTTAATGGCGTCGCCACCGGCTTTGGTGAAGCGCTGCGTTCAACACCCCGGGTAGGCGAAGAGAAATGTGGAATCGCCTAATTGAGACGCGCGGAGAGAACACGTCGCGAGTATTTTCCAGATGCCGATTCTGTTCGTCCTTACCTTTTAAAATCCAAGGCCCCTTTTTTGACCGCGTAAGCGTAGCCGACCATCAGGATTGTGATGAAGCTCAGCATGCTCCAGAAAATAACGCTGCTCTGTTTGATAGCGTCGCGGTACACGACTGCCCACGGATACATGAAAACGATCTCGATATCGAACAGGATAAAAAGCATCGCCACCACGTAAAACTTCACGCTGAAGCGCGGCTGGCGTTCCCCCTGGGGAATCATGCCACATTCGTATGGAGTATCTTTGGCGGGCGTACGTTTTCCACTCTTGCCTACCAGCACACTGACAACCAACGCGGACGCAGCGAAGAGGATGGCTACAAGGATTTGCAGGAGGACCGGCAAATATTCGCCTAACATCCGGAATTCCCCGGAACCAGCAGGGTTCGGTTATTTTACACCAGCAAGATGGCCATTCTGCTGGGCGATCGCGCTGGCCAAAGCCGAAGGCAACCCCTTGTATTTCTTGCCATTCTTCTTGACCGCGCCGCGCGCCACGAGATTCTGCAATTTTTCATAAGCTCGCAAACGCAGCATCTCCTCGCCACCGCTGGCGGCGTTCCGGGCCCGAAGATTCTCGTGCACGATGTCGAACAACTGCTTAAATTCGAACGACGAACGCCGTGAGAGGACAGCGACCAGCTCCTCAGTTACCAGATCAGGAACGCGACGGGAGAATGCATTTTTCTTTAGAATAGCCATAAGGCGAGAAAGATAGCACATTTTCGCCTAACTGCAGCACTTTTCTTTATTTCCCGGGGCTGGAACTCCAAAGAGTGCCGAAATGGCGCAGTTCTCTCTTGTAGTGGTCCGCCTAAGGCGGATGCCGGCTGCATACCCAAAAAAAGGCCGTAGGCGGGACGCGGGAACCGCAGGCGACACGCCCGCCACTAGAGTCTACGGCGTGGGCGACGGGCTACTGACCGCTGGCTGGGGCGTCGCGCTCGACGACGGCACTAGACTGCCAAGACCTGTGCCGGTTTGCTGTCGTGCCGTGCCGACGCTGCTGAGGATGGCGAGCCCGAGCGCAGCCTGGTCTAACGTAATTGGACCGAGGGACTCGGCCACATAGCCGTCACGGTCATATCTTTGCGAGGAGACAATCGGACTCAGGTGTTTCGTAATCACCTCTGGGGATGGAAGCTTACCTAGATCGACGGAACGAGCTATCGCAGGCACGAAGGCCGCCGCCATTAGCAACATCGGACGAAGCGCAGCATCAAGGCGCGAATACAGCAGCGCAGTATCCACGTAGGAGAAAAAGTTCGTTGGCGCCGGCAGCAATCGCTCGGCCGCCTTATACGTTTGCGAATTGGCAAGCTCCGACGAGCTACTCGTGCTGCGTTTCACGGCCTCTTCTACTGACACGGGATTCAAACCGGCGATAAGAATCTGGCCAGACAACGCGATCGTTGGAGTAATTGCGACAAGTGTAGCGGCAGACTGTTTCGAGAAATAGCGGACGCCGTCCTTCTCCGTTTGCGTCCAGATTGCGCCTTCATCGGCGCGTGTGAACGCTTCGATAATCTTGCTGGCCCTGGCCATGTCCAACACTGGCAGAGTCAGAAGTAAAGATGGCCAATGGGCACTGGATGGCCAGTCTGCCAGCGCTCCCAGCTCGAGGCCAAACGCAGCTTTCCAATCATCAGCTGCGATCCCGCTGGTGGCGAAGTCCTGAAAGATTTTCTGCACCGCGCCGCCCAGCGTAGCGGCCTGGTTTAGTGTTTCCATCTTTTCCCCGAGATTGAGCAGCATCGCCAGATAGAAAAATGTTTCCTTTGTTCCAAGCGTTAGCGAGGAGCGGTTGAGCGTACCATCAGTCTCCAGCTTTGGCATTCCGAGAAAAAGCACGTCGCGTATTTTTCCGTTCTCAAATCGCGACGAACCCGCAATACACCGCATTTTTTCAAGCATGGTGGTCTCGCCGGGAGTCGGGCTTGATTGGACTGCAGCACGCAACGCGGCAAGTCGCTCCGAAAATGCTTTGGGTTGGAGATAGAAAAACGCTGTGTAGTTCGATGGCCGGTGCGAGGTAGCTGTCCGGTACGCTTCGTCCTTATCAAGCGTTGCCCCTGAATCTTTCGCGCGATGGTCGACGCGATCGAGCAGCGCCTTTAATTCCGTCACGTTTGTCGCCGCGAAGAACCATGGGCCATCATATGTTGTTGCCAGAGTAAACGGAGTCGCTGTGACCACGTCGATTTCATGGCCCTGATACTGAAGTTTCTCGCCCTTTGTGCCTGACCGTTGTTCCAAAAGCATCCCGCGCCATTTGCCGATGACCCTTTCAGCATCCTCCTGGGTCCCGCGAAAACGAAAACCTCCCACAACGCTTGGAGCGCTATCGCTGATGGACGTCAAGGCGAAGAAGGCGTTCTTCGGGTCCAGCTGTTCGATCTCCTGCAGGGTCCCAAAAGCTTTCGAGGTTGGCACGTTGTCCAGCGGCTTGCGCAGAAAATCCTGCACGGCCGGTTCGCGGTATAGTTGGTAAATATCCGACTGACGCCACTCGTCGCGTGTGCGACTAAAGTCCGGCATGTGCGCCATAAAGATTGTGTCCCGGGGGAGAAGTTCGGCCACAGGAGCGCTTGAAACCTTTTGGGAAAAATTCCAGTAGTACCAACCAGCGTATGCGGCAACGGCGGCCGCAATGATCAGCAACAGAATTCGCTTCATAAACAGCGCCTCTCAAGCGCGGATGCTCGATACTCGATGCTCGATACGGGATCAAACGCAAACTTGGTCGAGTAGCCTCAGCGCAGTGATTAGGCCCGGGGATGAAATTGGCGATGCACAGCTTTTAATCGCTGTTGATCGACGTGGGTGTAGACTTGCGTCGTGGAAATGTCGGCGTGGCCGAGCATTTCCTGAATGATGCGAAGATCGGCGCCGTTCCCCAGCAGATGCGTCGCGAAGCTGTGTCGCAGAAGGTGAGGGTAAATGCGCTGTTCGAGTCCGGCGCGTCGGGCATGTTCTTTCACGATCTGCCAGATCCGTGCTGTTGTTAGTTTGGTACCGCGCTGGGAAAGAAAAATTTCGCTGCTGCTGCGACGCTTCACCAGTTTCGGCCGCTCAGTGGACAGGTACGCTGCCAGCGCTTCGCATGCCTTGCGGCCCACCGGCACAAGCCGCGTCTTGTTTCCTTTGCCGGTTACCCGTACAACTCGCTCTTCGAAGTTGAAATTCTCAAGACGCGTGTTTGCCAGTTCCGAAATACGCAGACCGCTTGCATAAAGCAGTTCGATCATCGCCCGATCACGTAACCCGTGAAGAGCATTCGTGTCGATCCTTTCCAGGAACTCCTCGATTTGTAATTCGTTCAGTGTTTCAGGGAGGTATCGCTCGATCCGCGGAAGCGCCAGCGCTTCAGCCGGATCGCGTTGAAGCTGATCTCTAGCGACCAGGAACCGGAAAAAGATCTTCAACGCGACCACGATGAGTTTGATCGAAGAAGCGGAAAGTCCGGCGCGCTTGCGATCGGCGAGATATTCGCTGATCGCTGGCAATGTCACCGCGCGCGCGTCTTCAATTTTTTTCCTGGCTGCACACCAGCGCGCGAATTCACTCAGCGATCTTTGTGTAGAGAGCTGATAATTTTCGGAAAGGCCGCGCTCGATTGCGAGGAAACGGATGAACGACTCGATCGCGTTTTCCATTTTCCTCATTGTAGCGACAGGCGTGTCGGGTGCAAAACCGATAACAGGGCGCGCTGCGATCGCCCGGTATTGCATCGCAGCGCAAGATCTCCACCAGTTTGCGATATTATTGACAAGGCAACCTTAAGTGTCCGATGTTTAGTTACGATGAGTTTGGACCTCAATACGATCCTGAAGGATTGGCCGCACGAGAATGGGAATATCAAGGTGCGCAAAATCGCGGGGCTGGATGGCCGTGAGAAATTGCAGCTGCGGGTCGATCTAGGCGTGTTGCAAATGGAATTGGCCGGGCGACCGGATGGCCGACGTCCGCACAATTGTGAGTCGCTTCTGGAATATCATCAGAGGCGGGCGGCCCGCGCAGCGGCGAAAAGCGAAACCTACGAGCTCACCTCCGAACAATGCGCAGAACTCCAACAGGAAGGTATCCAATATTATCATCGCTATCTGAGCCTCTTTCAGATCAATGACTTCGAAGGCGTCGTGCGCGACACGCAGCGCAACCTGGATCTTTTCACCTTCGTCTCTCAGCACACGGACCGCGAGGAATTTTCCTGGAGCCTCCAACAATTCCGTCCTTACGTGCTCATGATGAACACCCGTGCGAAGGCTTCCATTTTTCTCGGCCAGGGTAAATTTGCGGAGGCGATAGCCGAAATTGAGCGTGGCCGCGACGCGATCGTTGATTTTTTGCAACAGTCAAACTTTCCGGAGCTGGTGTCGAAGAGTTCTGAGATTGCATTTCTCGACGAATGGCTTGAGGAAGTGAAAGCGAAACGCCCGCTTTCCAAGCTGGAGATCATGCGGCGCGAGATGGAAACTGCGATTGCAAAAGAGCTCTACGAGCGCGCCGCGGAGTTGCGCGACGCCATCAAGCTCTTGCAAGCAAAGAAACATTAAGACCGTAGCTCCTCGTTGACCGAAATTGCTTGCCCGGGTCCGAGCAGAGTTTTCGGCATGGTCGTGAGGCTCCATCGGCGATGAAATTATAAAACCTCTTGCCGGGTTGTCGGCGTCGCCTGAAGTTTGTTTCCTATGGCTACACAACTTACCGAATACGCGCATCCTGAGGCGCTGGTGGAGACCGAGTGGCTGGAGAAACATCTCAAAGACGATGGGATCAGGATCGTGGAGTCGAATGAAGACGTTCTTCTTTACGATACCGGACATATTCCCGGCGCAGTGCACATCGACTGGCGCGCTGATCTGCAAGACCCGGTGATTCGTGACTATATCTCGCCTGAGAAATTTGCGGAGCTTTGCAGCCGCAACGGCATCGCGCCAGACACGACCTGCATTTTCTATGGTGACAAAGCCAACTGGTGGGCCTGCTACGCACTCTGGGCGTTCCGGCTCTTTGGACACGAGAAAGTGAAAATTCTGAATGGCGGTCGCGACAAATGGAAAGCGGAAGGCCGTCCCATCACGCGCGACGTCCCCAAATATGCAAAGACAAATTATCCAGTGCCGAAGAAACGATTCGACAAAGAAATTCGCGCCTTCTTCGATGAAGCATTGGCGCAAAGTAAAAACGGCAAGCCGCTGATCGATGTGCGCTCACCGGGCGAATTCAAGGGCGAGATTACGCACATGCCCGAGTATCCGCAGGAGGGCGTCCTGCGCGGCGGTCATATCCCCGGGGCGAAGAGTATGCCGTGGAAAACTGCCACCAACGACGACAGCACGTTCAAGCCGGCTTCAGAGCTGGCAAAAATCTACTTCGATCAATGCGGAGTCGGACCCAAAGAGGAGACAGTCGTTTATTGCCGCATCGGCGAGCGTTCGAGTCACACATGGTTCGTGCTCAGTTATCTGCTCGGACTAAATAACGTGCGGAACTACGACGGTTCCTGGACGGAATGGGGCAACAGAGTTGGCGCACCGATTGAGAAAAGCTCATAAGGCGAGATCTGGGTAGCGCACGCGTCTCGCGTGTTGGCGAGCGCGTCCTCGCGATCGCGACCTTTTGTTGTGAGTTCGTACCGCCCCGGAGCAAGGAGATTTTGAGGACAGCCTGTTTCGGCGCGACGTCGAAACCAACACGCGAGACGCGTGTGTTACCGAAACGTACTTAAACGCGGCCGCTTCTTACCAGTAGCTCATGGATTAGCCGCATTCGCCTTTGCTCTTTGGGACTGGAAATCAGCTGCTCAATCGAGCGCCGGATTCGCCGTGTCCAATTCAAGTTTGCCTTAGTCCCAGGTACGTTGAAGCGGTATTTGCGCGCCAGCAGATCGGTGATCATGATGATAGCGAGCCATGCCTCGCTTGCGAAAAGCGCTTCCATGATCGCAGGGTAAAAATGTTTTTCAAAATCAACGCGGTCGATTCCTGAATCGAACCCAGCGAAGGCGGCGATCTTTGCTAAATCGAATCGTGATTGTTCTGATGTCGCCGTCGGATACTCAAAAGCTTCTTCCCACAAAGCGCGGATCGGTTTGTGATCGTGCGTTGTATAAGTCGCAACGGAAAGCCGCTCGTATTCTTTTCCAGGCGTGACTTGTTCACCACGGACCTCCCATTGCGGAATTTTAAATCCCGCGATCCCGAGCGCGCGCAGATTTGGTCGTACGTAATCAGGAACAAGGCCGAGGTCTTCGCCGATCACTCGCGTGGCCCCAGCTTCGTCCAGAACAACGCGCAAGTATTCTTCGCCTTCGCGTTTGTTCGCCTCGGAGTTTTCGGGGGTGTCGTCGTCTCGCGGAACGAAATGTGGTGCGCGGCCGGTAGTTCGTTCGAGCATTTGATTCCAATCGAGCGGAAAAAATTGCTTGTTCTTCCGCGGCCGCCACGGGAAGGCATAGATGCGATAAAATCCAAGAACGTGATCAATGCGAAAGAGGTGAAAAATGCGCCGGACAGCCCGGACGCGCTCGCGCCACCACTGAAAATTGCCCGCGCGCATTCTGTCCCAGCGATAAAGTGGAATGCCCCAGTTCTGTCCCCATTTTTGCGTGAAAGCGTCGTCCTTGAAGTAAGGCTCGGGAGGCGCTCCGCCGCACCAATCAAGCACGAATTCATCAGGCTGGGCAAAAACGTCGGCGCTGTAATAACTGACGCCGAATGGAATATCGCCCATCAGGGCCACGCCGCGTTCCTCAGCGTATGATTTGATTGCGCGCCATTGTTGGTGCGCAATCCACTGCACATAACAGAAGAAATTTTGACGGGTTGCCAGCCCTGCTTGTCGATCTTGCGGCAGGCCGCGTAACCAGTTTCGCGCCCTTTCTGTTGACTGATGCTGCGCTGGCCATCGATTCCAAGTGGCGGAATCCTCATTCTCCTCCATTAGGACGCGAAAAAAGGCATAATCTCGCAGCCATGCGGCTTCCTCTTCGCAAAATGTTTCGAATTCCAACTGTCGTTCTTCGCTGGCGTTCGCGGAGAAGTTCGCAAACGCTTTTTCTAAGATGCGCCGCTTCAGTTTTTTGACTTGGCGGTATTTTACTTCGCCAACACGAAGACTGCGAAGATCGGCGCCAGCAATTGCAGCATCAAGGTGTTCGCGTGTTAAATCTGGCGACGAGTTTAGCGCTAGGTGCAACGTGGTTGGTTCGATCGCCATCGCACTGATCGCGTTGTATGGGCTGTTGTCGGCCCCGGTCTCGTTGATGGGCAGGAGTTGGACAAGCTTGAATCCAATTTGCGCAACCCAATCGATAAATTCCCGGAGGGCGCCGGTGTCACCGATTCCTAAATCGTCTGCCCCGCGCAACGCAAACAGCGGCACGAGAACACCAGCAATCTTTTGTTCAGGGGAAAGATTCATCATGTCCACACGTCACTTTGTCATGTCGAGCGAAGTCGAGACATCTCTGATTACAAATTCGTTTTATCAAACAGTGAGAGATTCCTCGACTTCGCTGCGCTCCGCTCGGAATGACAATTATGGAATCACCGGCGCTGCACTTGCCAATCTTCTACTAACTCGTTTGGGATTTCCTGCAGAAAACGCGAGGGCCGCTGGAAAACGTCGCCATATCCTCCGCTCAGACGCATCTGCGGATAAGTGAGATACAATTCGTCGCGCGCGCGTGTGATGGCCACATAAAACAGACGCCGTTCTTCCTCGAGCGCGTCGCGTATATCGAGCGAGAAACATTCCGTCAGTCAGCCAGATTACGAACACTGTGTGAAACTCAAGACCCTTGGCCTGGTGCACTGAGGAAAGGTTGACCGCTTCCTTGTCGCTTATCTGAGTTGAAGCGGCTTCTGCATCCACGTTGCTGATCAGCGCCAACTGCGAAAGAAATTCGTGCACGTCCTTAAACTGCCGCGCAAAGATTGCGAGCTGATTCAAATCTTCGCGGCGAAGCTCGTAGTTTGTGAAGTTCGCTTTGGCATAATCGTCGTAGATCGCTTCGACCACGGACGTGACCATTTCCGATGGCATATTCGGCTGACCAGCCGGAGCGATTTCGTCCAGCGTGTGCGCGAGTTGCTCCCACGCCTTCTTTGATTTCTGGGGAACTTTCATGATCGATAGCGCGTTGCCAAAACTGTAGCCCCCCTGAGGCGGATCGTTGACCCCGGCTTCCGTGGACGTTGCTGCAGAGCCGCGGTCATCCGCCTTCGCCAAGGCTACCGCGGACAAGTCGCCCGCGGCCGCAACGGCGTTCTCCCATTCGCGCCAAAGATTTTCTGCCGTGCGATTCCCGATGCCGGGAAGCAATTTCGCCATGCGTTTGAATGCGACTTCATCGCGAGGATTGGCTACGAAGCGAATAAACGCGGTGACATCCTTGATATGCGCCTGCTCGAAGAACCTGATGCCACTGGTGATTTGATAAGGTATGCCGCGCCGTGACAGCTCCAGCTGCAGCTCGACCGCGTGATAATGCGCGCGGTAGAGCACCGCGATATCGTTGAGATCAACATTTTCATCGCGCAGTTCGAGGATTCGCTGGGCCACAAACTGCGCTTGCTCCGCTCCATCGTTTAGCGCCACAAGGGCTGGCTTCAGCGCTTCTGATTCGCGCGTTGCGCTTAAGTGCTTGCGGAATTGGTGAACGTTTGCGGCAATGGCCGCGTTCGCTACTTCCAGAATTTCCGGCACGCTGCGATAGTTCATCTCGATCTTGAACACCTGCGCATCCGGATAACGCTTTGGAAATTCGAGGATGTTTTGAAAGTTGGCGCCGCGCCAAGAGTAGATCGACTGCGCGTCATCGCCCACTACCATCACGTTGCGATGGTCGCGTGCGAGCAGATCGACGAGATCAGCCTGGATCTTGTTCGTGTCCTGATATTCATCGACGAGAATAAACTGAAACTGTCGCCGATAAATTTCCGCGATTCGTTCGTGCTGTTGAAACATCGACAATGTTTTTTGCAGCAAGTCGTCGAAATCCATCGAGTTAGTTGCCTTTTTCTTTTTTTCGTAGCGCTCCCGAACGTCCTGAATCTTCTCGAGTAGCGGCACGAAATAGGGGAACTTCTCCGCAAGCAGTTCCTCCACCGGTTTCTCCGTATTGACGACAAAACTAAAAATTTCCGCGAGTACATCGCCTTTCGGAAATCGAATCTCCTTCGGATCAATTCCTGCGCTGATTACGACGGCATCGATCAAATCCTTTTGATCTTCGCTGTCCATGATGGTGAAAGCGCTCGAGTAGCCGAGCGCGCTGCCGTGCCGGCGCAAGATCCGATTTCCTATGGAATGGAATGTGCCACCCCAGAGTCCGCTTGAGTCCACCGGCAGCAAATTCGCCACACGGCCCAGCATTTCGCGCGCAGCTTTGTTCGTGAACGTGAGAAGCAGGATATTGCGAGGATCGATTCCATTTTCCAGCAAGTAAGCTACCCGGTATGTAAGAGTGCGCGTCTTTCCCGACCCTGCACCCGCGATCACGAGTAGCGGACCCGGCGCCGCAGTCACAGCCGCGAACTGCTGTTTATTCAACTCGGCAGCGTAATCGACATGAATCGAGGTCGGTGCTGGCGCGCGTTGCAACGTGTATTGGCGGGACATGGTGCGATTGCGAAATGCGGATTAACGATTGCGAATTGCAAAGAACTGCAGCAACTATCTCAACGCAAATCTTTGCGCGAGTCAGGGGTTTATTGGTTGGTGTGCGCCTTCTATTGCACCGTGAATGCCGATGACCCGGCGCGACCATGGTCGTCCAGGGCGGTGAGTTCGTAACTGCCTGGCGCTGCTTTCCATGTAATGACGTCTTGTGGATTTGTCCTGGCAATGAATGTGTTGCCCGCGAACCAATAAATTTCGCGGACATCTGCATCTGTTTTTGCTCGCAACGCGATCGTGCCCACCGATGTCAGTAGGATTTTTTGTCCCTCAGCCGGCGAAACGATTCGCGGCGCGTTTCCAGTGCGCGCGATCCAGTCGGGGGACGTTCCGGGCAAAAAGGGCGGCGGCAATTTTCTCGGCACTCCGGCGCGTCGGAAAATCGATAGCAACTCTGTCGGCCAGAATTCGTAAACTTCACGGCGGAGCTCGCGAGTTCCGTCATCTCTTGGCACGCGCAAGCCGCTCGCAGCATCGACGAGCACTTCCTGATGCACATCGCAAAGTTTGATCGGCGAAATGCCCGGAATGAACCACCCCTCAACCTGCTGTGTGCAGTACGGTTCGGGTAAATCGCCTGACACCGCGCAAAAGGAGACACGTTTTAAATTTGCACCGGGCGGTGGGAGATGCGGCTGGTTAGGTTCGGGCCAGCCCGCACGTAAGCTGTCGATTATTTGAAACAAGAGCGGGGCAGCGGCGATTCGCCCGACAAAATTCCCGTTGGCGCGCCCATCAAAATTTCCGATCCAAATCGCAAGCACGTAATGATTGAAGACAGCCATTGACCACGCGTCGCGAAAACCGTGAGACGTTCCCGTCTTCCAAAACACCGGCGCGGCTTGATCGGAATATGCCCGGCTAATCTCGGTCCGTGGCAGATCGAGCATCTCCAAAGTTAGAAATGCTGCTTCCGGCATGATCATCCGGCGGCCGCGCAAGGCGACTGGATCGCATGAACTCCGGCGAAGCGGCCGCAACTCTCCGTTATTGGCAAGCGCAGCGTACAAGCGAACCAGGTCCTCCATCGTGACTTCGGCCCCGCCCAGCGGAAGGGTCAATCCATAAAGAGCTTCCGAGCGCGGTAACTTGACGCCGGCGCCGCGGAGAAATTCATAAAGCGTGGGATGACGCAGTCGGGATGCAAGCTCAACCGCGGGAAGATTGCGGCTTCGCGCGAGCGCGTCACATGCGCGGATCGGGCCGACGAATTCCCGATCGAAATTTTCCGGATCGTAATCGCCAAAACTCTGCGGCGCGTCGGATAGGATCGATAACGGATGAATCAATCCCTGCTCCAGAGCAAGCGCGTAAACGAATGGTTTTAGTGCGGAACCGGGCGAGCGCGGGGCACGTGTTCCATCCACTTGTCCCTGGATTTCGCCGTTGAAGAAATCTGCCGAGCCCACTTGTGCGAGCACATCCATGCTCCGCGTATCGATTAACAGTGCCGCCGCGTTTTGGATTCCGCGACTGCGATTTGCGCGAACGTAGTCGGTGATTCGGCGCTCGATTACTTGTTGCTTTGCGAGGTCGAGGGTGGTCACAATCTCGTCTCGGCCTTTCTCGGCCGCCACAACTTGCTGGACAAAGTGCGGCGCCAGAAATGTGCGTTCCGTTTGCGCGCGAGCGCTGAATGAGCGCGCGAAGAATTGCCAGTTGGTTTTTGCGCGATCGTACCAGCCGCTCAACGCCGAATCGAGTGAGCGGTTATCGCGGTCGGCAAACAACGCACGCCGGGTCGGGCTTTGCGGAATGACGCAAAGCGAAATTGCTTCCGGCGTCGTCAAGTGCCCGGCGCTCTTGCCAAAATAGATCTGACTGGCCGCCCCAAGGCCTTCGATGTTTCGTCCATAGGGCGCGAGATTCAGATAGGCTTCAAGAATCTGAGACTTCGAGTAATGCCGCTCCAGTTCGAGTGCACGAATAATTTGAACGAACTTTCCTCTGAAAGTGCGGGTAGGGAGATGATAACGCAATCGCGCCAGTTGCATGGTGATGGTGGAAGCGCCGCTATGTGCCCCGCCCGGTCGCAAACCAAATGCCGCCCGCACCAATGCGATTGGGTTAACTCCCGGATGGTACCGATAGTACTTGTCTTCAAATTGGAGGGTGGCATCGATCAGCGCGGGAGAAATATTTGGCAAAGAAGTCCAGACCCGATATTTCTGGTCCGTTGTCAAAGTGATGCGAAGCAGTTTCCCGTTGCGATCGCGAACGCATTGCGAGAATGAGATTCCATCGAGTAATGGCGGCCTGGGCAGCGCGATCCAAGTAACAGCGGCACCCGTGCAAAGAAGCGAGAACGCGAGCAACGTTTTCTTATACTGCCCAATCGTTTTCATTTTCTATAACTAGAGGTAGCTACTCCGTCACGGTGATCTTTCCTCCGACGCCGCGACCTTTGATGGCCCGCTCGTACATCGATTCGGCGAAAATAGGCGGCACCGTGAACTCGCCACGATTAGCTGACTTAATTTGATAATTGATCTCGAGTACGCTGCTGGAAACCGTCCCGTAAAAGACGGCGCGATCTTCGCGAACATCGACATAATCGACGCCAGAAATTGTCGAGACGCCGGGTTGCAAAGATGTCCCGACAACTTCGAAGCCGCCGGGAAGAAGATCGATAATGGCAACGTTGGTGACGGAATCATCGCCTACGCTTCGCGCCTGCAGACGGACATGAATCGGTTCGCCCAGTTTCGTCCGCGTGACCGGCTGATTGTTCTTGTCGAGTAACTCGCGATGAACTTCCAGGCCCGCGGTGACCGGCTGCGTTGGAACATGTCGATCAAATCCAGCTTCCACCACCTGGAAAAAAGCGCCCGGGCCGCTGAGCTTTCCAGCGCTGTTGAAGCGAAGCACAATCGCGTCTTTCGAGAAAGCGGCCCGTTGCAGCAATTTCGCACCACTCGTTAGGGCAACCTCACGCTTGTCTTTGTGAATTTCACCAATGCTGAGTACGGGCAGCGTTTGCGCGATGGCGTGTGAGTACGATTTCAGAGCCGAAACAGCATAAGCGGCCGACAGCGTGTTGAATTCCCCGCGCCCGATCGGCTGCAGAATTTGTTCAAATTCCGCAGCCGAAATTCCTTTGAGACGCGCCGGAAACGTGCGGGCGAGTACGGTAATGTATTGCGCGTTCGCTCCGAGCGGTTGGCAGAAGTCGTCATAATCCCTGCTCGAATCATTCGCGATCTTGTAGGCGCCGATCAAATCGTCTGCATCTTTGTCTTTATGCAGAAGTTTGAGCGCTCCCGCGAGATAAACGCCGGTTACGTCATTTTGCCATATATCGGCCTGATGTTGATCGAGATAATCGCGCAGATTAAGAATGTAATTGGTCGTTACGACACCTTCGCGCGTGAGCACGTAAATCCCGTAGGCGATGATTCGCGCGTCGGCCAGAGTCGAGGGCTCGAGCGTGACCATCTTTTGCAAGTAGCGCAAGCCGCTCGCGAACATGTCCGCTGGCGGCGCAAAACCGGCTGTTTTCGCCGTGCTCAAGAAATCCATCACGTAAACCGAATTGAAACTGATCTTCTGATCTGTTTCCGGCGCCCAATAACCGAACGCGCCCTGATCGTTTTGCCGGCGTCGCAGAGTCGCGAACGTTTTTTCAAGCTGTGTGTTTACCTCCGCTCGGTTAAGACCGAAGTCGGCTTCATCCGAAAGCAGGAGCCGGCAGAATGCGCCGCTTGTGATCTGCTCGCTACAACCGTGAGGAAAATCTTTTAGAAAAACATAAAGACCGTGCGCGAGTCCCAGTGGTACCGCAGCGACGGCGGCCTCGCGTTTGGCGAACTCAGAATAGATCGCCCGTGTAATCTGAACATCCACGTGGCCTTTTTTGAAATTGCCGCTGCGAACATCGGTCGCGTAGGGAACCGCCGGACGAACACTCAGTGTGGCGCGGCGACGCGTCTCAATACCATTTCGGCGCGCGACGAACTTTATTTCGGCGGAGCCGAGCCTGTCGTTGACATGGAATCGGAACTTCGCGCTTTGCTCGTGTCCTTCTGCGATTCGCAATTTTTGGATTGGCGTTCCCAAGATTGACAATTGCGGAGATGTCTCGGCGTGGAGCTCCACCTCTGCATCGGCGCCGGACCCTTCGACATTGTTAGCGACGGTCACGCCACCCTCGAATTCATCGCCGGGAGCGGCCAGCACCGGCACGCTTGGCGTTACGACAAAAGGTCCACGGATGAGCGCATCGCGGTCTGCTGATCCGGCTGTTTCATTTGAAACGCCGACCGCCATTATCTTCAGCGTGCCATCGAAAAAGTCGGGCACGTCGTAGACAACTTCACGAGCTGTCGTGTCGGCGTCGATAATGCCGGACCAAAACACCACGGGTTTTTCTGTGACGCGTTTGAACGGATTCAATTTTTGAACTTCGCCGCCGTCACCACCGAACGCGGAGAGAGAACGCAGCAAGGAAAATTCCGGAATGATAAGATCAACGATCTGCGCCGTCTCCACGCCGAGAGCGCATTTGCGGAAGAGATAGGTTAGCGGATCCGGCGTTTTGTAAGCGGTAACTTGCAGAATTCCCTGATCGACCGCGAAAATGACGATCTTGCTGGGCCGGTCGGTCTTGTAGCTGATGTGCAACGGTTCGCCCGGTTTCGCTTTCGCTGCGGCCTGGAGCTCGATCTTGAGTCGGCGGTTTTCGATATTGGCAGTGAATGGGACGACGCCGTAACTGAGCGGGCTGACAAAAATTTCCTTGGAATCGAGCGCCCGCACAAACGCAACATTGATGTAACCGGTGCCTTCAAAATTTTGAGGCAGGCGAATGTGCTGGATGCTGCTGGCGGTGTTGGTTTGGAACCAGCTGTAGGCGTAAACCTTTTCCCGTTCGATTGTGATGAGACCGTAGCCGCTGTATGGCGCGGTCACGCTTAACTCAATTTCATCCCCAGCGCGATACTCCTTGGCGTTAAGTTTGATCTGCAGCTCTGCGTTTTTCTCGAGGGCGCCGGTCATTGCAGCGTGACCCACCACCGAGAACCGCAGCTTGCTGAGAATACGATTCTGATCGTCGCGCAGTTCGAGCACATAATCGCCGGGCTCCTCGGTTGGCAGAGCGTAATGATAACCGTTTGATGCCACCGAGATTTTTTCTGATTTGGCAGGGCGCTCTTTCAGGACTGACTCATAAACATAATTGCCATTTTCCTGCTTCTTCAGCACAGAAACATATTCCTGCGCGATGAGGTTCAGGCTGATGTTTTCGATTGCGATGCGGTTGAGTTGTGGATCCACTGCGACTAGATCGACGCCGCGCGGTTTGTTCATCTCGATGTAACGCAGATCGCCATCGGCTTTGTAGCCGATCACGTAAGGCAGGGCGGAAACCAGTGCGCCGACATCGCCTGTAACGCTCCTACCGCCTTCTCCTTCGAAGCCTTCCGCAATGAATCGCATCGCGTAAGTCGCATCGGCGAACCGTTCGAGTTGCAAATCAAAGTCCGTGTGGCCTTCGCCATCGGTTTTCTGTTCGCCGAGATCGACCGTTTGCTCCGTCCGAGATTTGTTTTCATCAAACAGCGGATCGAAGAAAGTGAAGTCGCGAAACTCCGGAAATGAAAATGCCGCCGGCTCGAGCTCAACCTTGCCTGTTACACGCCGATCCGTCGCGGGCGTGCCGTAAAGATTCGCCAGCGCAACAGAGGCGTGCATTTCCTTGGGCTGAATCCAGCCGCGCGGCGCAGCTTTGGAAAGCTGCGTCTCGATTTTCATGCGATCGGGGAGAAACTCTTTCACCTGCGCCGTAGCGGAACCGAGCAAACTCGAGCGCTTGTTATTTTTGATCAGGTAAACGTTGAACGTATAGAGGCCAGTCGGCGATTCATTGGCGGTTTGATAGCTGAGTTCGGTAAAGCCAGTCTCCGGCAAACTGAGTTTCTTTGTCTGCACCGGCAGATCGCGCGCATCCACCACTTCGGTTTCAATGGGCAAACCTTTGAGGTTGCCGCCCCAGCTTCGCTGTTTCACCACCATGCCGATGTGAATTTCGTCTCCAGGCCGGTAAACGCCCCGCTCGGTGAAAACGAACGCGTCCAGACCTTCCGGCGCGATGTTCTGTGCTCCTTCAATCTCGAAGCGCGAAAAATTCAGGACACGGTCTTCGCGCGCGAACGGCATGAACGCGATGTCGTCGCCATTGCGCGCCACAAACGCCACCGGCGTTTTCTCGCGCTCCGATTTTTCAACAGAAGGGAAAGCGCAATGACCGTCTGCGCCCGCTTGGGCCGTCTGGATCGGCACACCGTTCTTGCCCAGAATTTCCACTGTGGCGCCATTGATCGGTTGACCATTTTTGATGGACATCAAAAAAACGTCGCTGGTCCCATCGGTATTTTTCTTGGTCAAAATTCCGATGTCGGTAACGAGCAAAAATCTGCTATCTCTGGCCGACCTTATCGGTTTCTTTTTCACCGGATCCCAGCCGCGTGCAGTCAGAAAGAAAAGGCCGCGCTCACTCCCGCCATCCGCTGGTTTGCGGAGGTGCTCCGCGAAATCAAACGCCGAGTAATTGGCCTTCCATTTGTTTTCCATCGCGATCGGCTGTTGCTCGATTGCAATGCGAGAGATGTTTTCCTTGTTGAAATACAGCGGCGCCCGGAATTCCGGGTCTTCGAATTTACCTTCGGTCTGGCTAACGAGATGGTTGATTTGAGTAGTTGCGACGCGCGCAACTTCAAATTCGACCGCTGGCAAAGCGCGTGAACGGATCGACAATTTCCGGTCGCCGCTGAGTGCCAGCAGACCTCCTTGACCTTCGATCTGTACTTCGCGCGGAAGCTGCGGCACTGCAACGACGGCGTTGTAATCTTCCGCTAAAGGATAATCACCAAACGCGCGCACTCCTTTCGCGACACGAACGTAGAGCTCGCCTTCCGATTCGACGCGTATTTTAAAAACATGTTGTCGATCCTGTGCCTTTTCCGAGGGAACGACCGTGAATTCAATTCGCCTGGCTTGCTCGAGCACATCATCCGGCACGTCGGTCGGACTTTGCCATTTCGACGCTTTATCAGATTCCGTCGTGTCATCTGCCTCGTCCTCTTCCGATTCGGCGCTCTGCCTGTTTTCGTCGCTTTCATTACTTTGATCAGCGGATCCCGAATCGGAACTCCCCGAATCGCTTTCTTCGGTCTTTTCAGCCTCACGCTTCGGCAGCAGCCGCATCTGAATTGCTTTAGCCAGCTCGCTGCTGCTGATGTCCGCCGTCGTGTTTAGAATCAGGACCTGCTCGGGTTCGCCATTCTTGTTCCGGGCGATATTTCCCTCGATGGATTTGATCTGAAATGCGGTCCCATTTGAAGGAATGAGCAGCTTTTGTTCGGCCGCGTCCCGAGTTAAAATACGCGAGGCGCCGCTGCAATCCGTAAGTAAGCGTAAAATGCGGCGCCGGATCAGAGGGCGGAAACACAGCTGACCCGCCGATCATCTCTAGTTGGATATGTCGATCTAATTCACCGGGCTCGACTGCGTGCGTCAGTTCCAGTGTCGCGGTGATCTGCCGTTGGGTCGGATTAGCCGGGTCCTGATACAGTTCCAGGTGTTTGATTGCGATTTGGAATGGCGGCGTCTGGAACTCGTAAGTCAATCGCTCCAATTTGATGTGCGGTGGAAAGAATTTCTTGTCGAAGATGACCTTGAATTTCTGGTCGGCCGGCCAGTCCACCGTTGGTTTGAAGAATAAATGTTTGTCGTTAGCCCACATCCATTTACCGGTTAACGGAGGATCCAGCCGGACGCCCTGCAGAGATGTTTTATCTTTATCTTCCAGGCGCGCCGCGGAATCGCTGAATCGAATATCAAGCGTTGGAAAAGTCAGGTCCTTCTCCAACTTCGTTACGGGAACCGCCTCAATGATAACGCTTACGTAGCGCGGCTTGGGTCGGTGCTGGTACCAGTGCAACGTCCAGGCCGTCCCGTATGCGAGCAGAACGATGGCGATGATTCCCGAAGCCGTGATGAGGGGGTGTGCGCGATTGAATTTGGAGAAGGCGGCGCCGCTTTGTGAAAGCCAGCGCGGCGGACTCCATTGTAGCCGGCCGAAGATCGCGACAGCGATCTTCTTTAGAAACTTAAAGAGAAGCAGAAACGGCCGGGCAGCCAGCTGAAGTGATCGGGTGAGGAGGGTACTTGTATTCATAAGGAGGATACGTGAGTTCAGCAGGAATCTTTCAGAAAATCGATACTATTGTGCCTGTGGGCAGAACTGCGTTGTGTCCTGTCTCGGAGATAACTAGGCATTTGCGGCTGCGAATTTTGGCTGCGCGCAAGGCGTGAGGAGGAAGCATATTCGCGATCGATCTGTGACCGACGAGCAACGCAGCACGCGGGCAAAAGGCGCGGCCGCCCGGAGGGTTGAGCCGGAAAAGGCCTTGCGGCGGCGTTGCGCCTCGGTCACAGCCCCATTTTTGGGATGCTCCCTCGCCGCGTCTTGCCGGAAGGCCATTTCCGACTCAACAAATGTCTAGTTATCTCCGAGACAGGACACTAAAAGATCGATATGGAGAACAGTGGGTTGATTGCCACGCGCCGCAGCCTGGTCGATCGCCTGGCCAACTGGGACGATCAACGGCGTTGGCAGGAGTTTTTCGACACTTATTGGAAACTGATCTATTCAGCGGCGCGAAAATCCGGCCTGGCCGACGCCGAAGCACAGGAAGTCGTTCAGGAAACGGTCATCACCGTGGCCAAGAACATCGATAGGTTGAAATACGATCCGGCAGTCGGCTCGTTCAAAGGCTGGCTCTTACAAATCACCAGATGGCGCGTCGCCGATCAATTCCGCAAACGTGAACCGGAAGGTGCGAACCGCACGCATTTGCAGGACGACAGTTTCACGGCAACGATCGATCGTGTCCCTGATTCGAGGATTGTCGATCTTGAAGCGGTCTGGGAAACGGAGTGGAAAGACAATTTATTGGAAGCCGCGATCGCGCGCGTGAAGAGGAAAATCGATCCAAAACAGTTTCAAATTTTTGATTGTTACGTACGCAAAGAATGGCCGGCGCAAAAAGTTGCGGAACGACTCCGAGTCAGTGTCGGCCAAGTCTATCTTGCGCGGCACCGCGTGGCGGCGCTCCTGAAAAGGGAGATTAAGACGCTGGAAAAGATCGATCGCTGACCGGCTCCCTGGAATTGCTTCGCGACCGCGCCTTGTGTAAAATCGGGCATTCCCCGCGAAGTCACTGCTCAGATCCCGATTATCCCTGATCACGAATTGCTACGTGTGATCGGCCGCGGCGGTTACGGGGAGATTTGGCTAGCGCGGACGGTGACCGGTGCATTTCGCGCGGTGAAAGTTGTGTACCGCAGCACGTTTGAAACCGAGCGGACGTTTCTAAGGGAGTTCGAAGGTATGTCCGCATTCGAACCCATCTCACGCGCACACGATGGGTTTGTTGACATTCTTCACGTCGGCCGGACTGCAGATTATCTCTATTACAGCATGGAGCTAGCCGACGATCATTTGGCTGGCCGCAAGATCGACATCGTCAATTACGAACCGCGCACCTTGAAAAGTGACCTTGCGCGGCATGAATGCCTCCCCGCTGATGAATCGATTCGCCTCGGGCTCTCATTGACGAAAGCGCTCGAGGCGTTGCACGCGCACGGGTTAACGCATCGCGACATCAAGCCATCGAACATCATTTTCATCGAGGGCGCGCCGAAGCTCGCCGACATCGGATTAGTGGCTGCTAGCGGGCAACAATCATTCGTTGGAACGGAAGGTTACGTGCCGCCGGAAGGCCCCGGCACCCCGCGCGCAGACGTTTACAGTCTGGGCAAACTTCTTTACGAGATTTGCACGGGAAAAGACCGGCTTGATTTTCCAGAGATAGATTCACAATTGAGCACTCGGCCGGATCGGGAGCAGCTGTTGCAACTCAATCGAGTGCTCATAAAGGCGTGCGCGAATGACTCGAAAAAGCGTTACGGATCGGCTGAGGCAATGCATCGCGATCTCGCGGCGCTCGAGGGCGGCGAGCCTCGGAAAAAATCGCGCCCGAAAATCTTATTTGCCATGATGTTCTTTCTGGCGCTGGCAGTCGCGGGTATTTGGTTCTGGCTGGAACGCGAATCTCGCAGCAGCGGGATCGATCTACACCTGACGATTCAAACCGCACCGGCCGGAGCGCTCGTCGTGTTAGGCGATCACGCGCAGAAGAGTCCGGCCACATTCGAAGATCTCGAGTCGCGCAAATACAAGCTGCGCATCATGGCTCCGGGGTATGATCCGCTGGAAACGAACCTCGATTTAAGCAGCAAACGCCCGGTTGACTTGCCTGCGTTTCATCTCGTGCGGAGTAAAGGTGCGCTGCAAATCAAATCTGAACCAACTGGCGCGCAGTTCTCACTCCGAAGCGAAGACGGTCAGGTTACGCGCGAAGGCGTGGCACCGCAGTCAATTGTTGATCTTCCGACGGGAAAATATTCGCTGATGGCGCATCGAGGCGATTGGTGGATGCAAGACGAAGTCGAAGTACAACGGGCCGAGACAACGAACAAGTCATTTGCCTTTGTCAGTGCGATCACCAACGTCACGAGCGAGCCGAGCGGCGCCGAAATTTTTGTCGACGGAAAATCGCGCGGCGGCACGCCGCTGCGCCTGGACTTACCGTCGCGCCCTCACGAACTGGTGGCGCATCTCGACGGATGGCCTGACGAACGGCAAAGAATCGACGTTGACGCGCAGCGCGAAAACACCGCCCACTTTGTCTTTGCCAATGGCAGCGTCAAGATCACCAGCGCGCCGGGAGGCGCGACCGTCATAGCGAACGGGAAAGAGTTCGGGCAAACACCGCTGGTGATCGAGGAAGTAAAGCCGGGCCATGCAGCTTACGAGCTGCGGCTTGCTGGTTACAAAGCGACTTCCGTCAGTGGCAAAGTGGAACCGCAACAGCAGACGTTTTTGGCGGCCCGCCTGGAAAAGAGTGCCGGTCCCGCTTCCGGGCAGCCGTTTACCAATTCGCTGGGGATGAAATTCGTTCCTCTCAATAACATTCACATGTCGGCGTGGGAAACGCGGGTGCAAGATTACCAAGCTTTTTGCCGTGCAACCGGACGGCGTTATGAGCCCGCCGACTTTCCGCAGACTGCAACTCATCCGGTCGTGAAAGTAAACTGGTTCGACGCGATGGCGTTTTGCAAATGGCTGACCAACAAGGAGCGTGAGGAGAATTTAATTGAAGATCAACAAGCCTACCGTCTCCCTACCGATCTCGAGTGGAGCGTGGCAGTTGGCCTGGTTAACGAGAGTGGTGCCACGCCACAGGCGCGCGACGGTAAGATCAAGAATGAGTTTCCATGGGGAAAACAATGGCCGCCGCCCAACGACGCGGGAAATTATTCCGCAGCCTCAGGGCAGCGCCGCGGCGCAACGATGCCGGTAGGAAGTTTTAAACTGAATTCGTTAGGCTTGTATGATCTTGGCGGAAACGTGTGGGAATGGTGCGGCGACACTTATAAGGGCGACAGCGTTGTAACGGGCCGCGATTGGGGCGTACTGCGCGGCGGTTCCTGGGCGACGAGCAATCGCCCGGAGATGCAATCCTCGTATCGAAACGTGATCGATCGGAATGATCGCGACGTAATTTACGGATTTCGCTGCGTCCTGGCGACGCAGCCCGAGAACAAGACCGACAACTAGTAATTTCTACCGGCACCGAGTGGCGGCATTGACCATTCCAGGCCGCGGATCACGGAACAGTTTGTAATGCTGTCGCCCTCCGCCGGCGGACATGCTGCCATTATGATTTTCGCGCTCTCGTTACGCGGCAGTGGCGGCAGCGCGTTTCCGCGCGGTGGCCTCCAGAATGCGCTTGCGCAAGCGAAGCGATTTTGGCGTTGCTTCCACGAACTCATCCGTATCGATGTATTCGATCGCGCGCTCGAGGGTCATCCGCAGTGGCGCTTCCAGTTGAATTCCTTTGCCTTCGCCCTGGCTGCGCATGTTGGTGAGGTGCTTTTCCCTGCACGGATTGACTGGCAGGTCATCCGGGCGCGCGTTTTCGCCTACGATCATTCCCTCGTAGATGTCTTCTTGCGGCCCAATGAAAAGCCGGCCGCGCTCCTGAATACTGTTGAGTGCGTAAGCTGTGCTGATCCCGGATTCCATCGACACCATTACACCACGCCCGCGTCCTCCGATTTCGCCTTTGAAGGGCGCGTATTCGCGAAAAAGGTGACTCATCAATCCTTGTCCGCGAGTCAGGTTGACCAGATCGGTCTCGAATCCAATCAGGCCGCGCGTTGGGATGATCGCTTCGATTGATACACGCGAGGCGTGATGATCCATGCCGAGAATCTCGCCTTTGCGATTTGCGATGGATTGCAGGATGTCGCCTAGATTTTCATTCGGTAGATCGACATACAGATTTTCAAGTGGCTCGAGCAGGGCACCATCCGCAGCCCGCGTAAAAATCACTTCGGGCCGCGAGACCATCAGTTCATAGCCTTCGCGGCGCATCTGCTCCACCAGGATTGCGATTTGCATTTCGCCGCGCGCGTTGATCTCAAATGCGCCTGCGGTATCGGTGTCGTTGACCTGCAGCGAAACGTTGCCGCGCGTCTCTCGGAGCAAACGCTCCCGAAGATGCCGCGCAGTCACAAATTTTCCGTCGCGCCCAGCAAACGGCGAGTCGTTAACGAGAATGCGCATCCGAATTGTTGGCGGATCGATATCGACGAACTGAAGTGGCGCGCGTTCCTCGCGATCGCTTAGGGTCTCGCCGATGAAAATATCCTCGAAACCGGTTAGCCCAATGATATCGCCGGCGTTCGCCTGCTTGATTTCCACTTGCTCCAATCCCTCGTGGGTGAAAAGGGCAGTGACAGTAGCTGGCTCGCGGCGGCCGTCGCGGTGAATGCAGACGATTGGATCGCCGACGGCCACGCGACCGCTTACGATGCGCCCCAGCGCAATTCTCCCAAGGTAATCGCTGTAATCGAGGTTCGATACGAGCATTTGGAAAAATGGCTCGGTTGAAATTTTCGGCGGCGGCACATGTTGTACAATTGCTTCGAAAAGCGGCGTCATGTCTTGCTTATTTTCGTGCAACTCGCTTACGGCAAAGCCGTTTTTTGCGCTGGCGTAGACGATTGGGAAATCGAGTTGCTCATCGGTCGCCTTCAGTTCGACAAAAAGATCGAAAACCATATCGAGGACCTTGTGTGGACGCGCATTTTCCCTGTCGATCTTGTTAATGACGACTACGGGCTTGAGTTTGTTTTCCATCGCCTTGCGCAAAACAAAGCGCGTTTGCGCCTGCGGTCCGTCATGGGCATCGACGACTAACAGCACGCCGTCCACCATTTTCATGATCCGCTCGACTTCACCGCCGAAATCGGCGTGGCCGGGCGTATCGACGATGTTGATGCGATAACCTTTCCACTGAAAAGACGCGTTCTTGGCACGAATTGTAATTCCTTTTTCGCGCTCCAAATCCATTGAATCCATTACGCGCTCCTCAATCTTTTGATTGGAGCGAAACGTGCCGGATTGCCGCAGCAATTGGTCTACAAGCGTCGTCTTGCCGTGATCGACGTGCGCAATGATGGCGATATTACGGATTTTATCCATGGAAGAGTGACTTTCCGGGGAGGGAAGCGGGGAGTATCGCAGAGACTGAAGAGGAGTCAAACTTCCGCGCGACTGATGCGCTGGAAATCGGAGATGGTAGCAAAGAAAGCGGCGCAAGGCTTCTCAGCCAAATCTCGCGTCAAACCACGATTTCGAGAACGTAGACTACTCCTATTGACACCCAGGGAGCTTGA
>WNGP01001564.1_pt1 | contig 32251 bp, 30 predicted proteins | sample 5407671 | NCBI WGS metagenome assembly WNGP01 (sample SAMN13153381, study PRJNA577476) | soil metagenome | isolation source: 40 cm soil or saprolite under Garry oak tree replicate 2 | place: USA:California | collected 2016-06-15 | reverse complement strand
ACGCGGGCGCGGAAGGCGCCATCGTGGTCGGCAAGGTGAAGGACTCGAAGGACAAGAACTTCGGCTACAACGCCCAGACCGATAAGTTCGAGGACCTGGTGGCGTCCGGCGTCATCGACCCGACCAAGGTCACCCGGACCGCTTTGCAGAATGCCGCATCCATCGCGAGCCTGCTCCTCACGACCGAGTGCGTCGTGGTCGAGAAGAAGGAGAAGGAAAAGGCTCCGCCGATGCCCGGTGGCGGCATGGGTGGCATGTACTAAAGGCTAGGCGACTAGACGCTTAGACGCCTAGGAAAAACCCTAGACTCCCCCTCGTGTGACGTTCCGCACGGGGGGGAGCGCTATTTTGGTGGGCCATGACCGTCCCTTCGGAAAAGGCGGCCCTCTCGCGAGAGTTGGCCGACTTCCTCATCGAGCTGTCCATCGCGCTGCACAAGCACGCGATGTATCCGGAGGGACATCCCTCGCTTGCGCCGGCGGCGGCGGGGGTGACGCGGCGCGCCGAGCACCTGTTCGAGGAACGCGCCACCCTCGCCCTGGGCGTGGCACGACAGCAGCTCGTCATCGAAGGCGTTGCAACCGACCCCAAAAACCCCCTCCTCTCCGAGCTCGCCGGCCGTCTCCATCGCCACCATCTCGGCGCCGTGACCTTCCATCGCGGCCTCCGTGTGAACGAGGTCGTCGACGTCTTGAAGACGCTGGCGGTGGAGGCGGAGCGCACCGGCCACCCCCTCGGCCTCGGCGCGCCAGAGCAGCTCCGCGCCTGGGAACACGTCCGGTTGCATCCCGTCAGGTACGAACGTCTTGAGCTGCTGCAGGAGGACGACCAGGCCGCGCTTGACGACAAGGGTGCCAAGGAACGCGGCCTGCGGGGCGCACAGCTCTGGGTCGGTCTCGCGCGGGCGGCGCTGAGCGCGGACGCGATGGCGAGCGGGGACGGTCCACCTCCGGCGACTGAACCGTCGGTGATCGCCAAGGCGATCGATGAGCGTCAGAACAACGCCGCGTACGATCAGGTGATCGTGGGATACCTGTTGCAAATCGCCGATGAGCTGAAACACACCGGCGGCGCGGAAGCGGCGGCGTTGCGACGCCGGACATCGAAGCTCGTCGGCGCGCTACATCCGGGAACGCTGCGACGGCTGATCGAGATGGGCGGCGACAACGCGCAGCGCACCAAGTTCGCGATCGACGCGACACATGGGCTTGCGGTGGATGCCGTCCTCGAGATCGTGCGCGCGATGGCCGACGCGTCGCACAAGACGGTCTCCGATCCCTTGGTGCGGATGCTGTCCAAGCTGGCGCAGCATGCGGAGCAGGGGACTGCGGAAGCACGACCCCAGGCCGACGAGGCGCTCCGCGAGCAGGTGCGCGCGCTGCTGCAGGGCTGGACGCTCGAGGATCCGAATCCCGACGCGTACGGGAAAGCCCTGCACCGAATGGCGGCCGCGTCACCCGCCACCAGCGCGCGGAGTACGTGGCAACAGACCGCCGAGCCACTCAGGATTGTGCAGACGGCGCTCGAGACCGGGGTGTTGGGGTTCGGTGCCTGGCGCGCGATCGAGCGGCTCGTCGCCGAGCACCACGTTGGAGACCTCGTCGATCTGCTGGCCGTGTCGCCTTCCACGCCCGACGTCGGCCCGCTGTGGACGCGCGTCACCTCACCCGATGTGGTGCGTGAGCTGGCCAGCACCGAGCCACCGGACTTCGCGACACTGGACCGCGTGTTACCGCGGTTGCCCGTGGACGGCTTCGAGCCGCTGCTCGACGTGCTCGGCGCGTCGGAGTCCCGCACGACGCGTCGCGGGCTGCTCGATCGGCTGTCGCACGCCCCGCGTGAGCTCGGTCCTCTCATCGCGGCCCGTCTCGCGCGCGAGATCCCCTGGTACGTCACGCGTAATCTGCTGCTCATCCTGGACGGTCTGCCCGCGCTGCCCGACGGATTTCGGGCGGCGGCGTTCATCGCACACGAGGACGCCCGCGTCCGGCGCGAGGCGTTGAAGGTGTCGCTCAAAGTTCCGGCGGACCGTGAGGCCGCGCTGCTCGGCGCGCTGCGCGATGCCGATCCGCGCATGGTTCGCGTCGCCCTGACCGCAGCGCTCGAGGACTGTCCGCCGTCGGCAGTGCCGCCGATCACGCAGGTCGCGCACGACCAGACGGTGGCCTCGGAGCTGCGGGTCCTGGCCATTAAGGTCCTGGGCCGCGTGAAGAACGTGGTCGCCCTGACCGCGCTGCTCGAGATCGTGGACGGCGGGAAGAACTGGCTGGGGCGTCCGCGGCTCGCGGCCCGCTCGCTCGAGCTGCTCGCCGCAGTGATGGCACTCACGGCGGGGTGGCGGAACGATGGGCGGGCGTCGGCGCTTCTGGCGTTGGCTGCCGCGTCCAGTGATCCGGACATCCGCAACGCCGCGGTCCCGAAGCGATGAGCGACGATCCGGCCCGTTTCCTCAATGCCTTTGCCCAGGCGCTTGCCGCGATGGCACTCTATCGCGACGGCCATCCCGCGCGCGAGCGCGCCCTCGACGTCGCCCATCAGCAGATCCAGGATCTCCAGTCCGATACCGCGCGCCCGCTGTTCACGTTTCTCGGTGATGAGGTTGTGTTCGGACGGCTGCCGCTGCGCGAGCTGAAGTCGTGGGATTGGGGGAAACGCCTGGCGCAGGCCGGCATTCAACGCCTGGAGTTCGAGGATGCGGTGAGCCGCGAGGACTTCGAAGGATTTCTCGAGGAAGTGCTCGCGCGTCTGACGCTGTCTGCCATCAGCACCGAAGCGCGGCAGATGCGCCGCAGCAGCATCCGGTTCGGCGCCGTGGGGCTGAAGGGCGAGAGCGAGCTCGCGTCGGAGCCGCTGCCGACTGCCACGATCAGCTTCTCGCTTGGCGAAGAAGTGGACACGGTGCGTTGGCTGCAACGCGAGGTGCAGACGACCGGCGCCGTGCCGCTCGTCGAGGCCGAGGCGGTGGTGCGCTCGCTCGCGGTCGCGATGCACGGCGGCCGGCAAGTCATGCTGCCGCTGCTCCAGCTCAAGGAGTTCGACCAGTACACCACGACGCACTCGCTGAACGTGGCCGTCCTGTCGATGGCGCTGGCTGAGTTTCTCGGCCTCTCCGCGACGGATGTCCGGACGTTCGGGATCGCGGGCCTGCTGCACGACATCGGCAAGACCAAGATCCCGCTGGAGGTGCTCACGAAGCCCGGCAAACTCACCGTTGAAGAGCGGGCGTTGATGAACGAACACCCGGCGGCCGGTGCGCGCATGCTCCTCGAGGTCGAGGAGGACCTGGACCTGGCGGTCGTCGTGGCGTACGAGCATCACATCATGATCAACGGCGGCGGCTATCCCGTTTTGCGGTACGCGCGCGACTGCCACCAGGCGAGCAAGCTGGTGCACGTCTGCGACGTGTACGATGCCCTGCGAACCCGGCGCCCGTACCGCGAGGCGTGGTCATTCGAGAAGACACTCGGATATCTGGAAGAACGCGGCGGGCTGGAGTTCGACCCGGAGCTTTGTGGCACGTTCGTGCGGATGATGAAGCAGTGGGAGGGACAGGTAGCGTTGCTCCCCGATGTGTCGGCTTCCATCACCACGGCCACCCCGCCGCCTCCTGGTGCCAAACCGGAACGGACCGGGGTATGATGGGGCCATGATTCGGCCGGTGATTCTCGCGTCGGGGGTGTTGGCGCTCGTCGCGCAGTCCCCGCCGCGCCTCACTGGGAACTGGCAAGCGCGCACGGGCGACGAGATCCGCCACATCATGGTGCGCAGCGACAGCTCGGCACAGTTCGGCCAGGATCTCGCGCGCTGGCGCGTCGTGGGCGACAGCCTGTGGATTACGTTGGGCGACGGGGTATGGCAGGTCTACGGGATGAAGCTCAACGGCGACAGGCTCACGATCAGCGGTGGGGATTTGGAGAAGCCGGTCACGCTGCGCCGGGTGGGTCCGCCGACTGCGCGTCCCGATACGTTGACGATTCCCGACCCGCCGGCACCCAATCAGCGCGCCTGGTAGGCTATTTCAGTTCTGTAACCGCCGCCAACCGCCAGCCCACGTCCTTCCGCTCGAACCGCATCGCGAAGCGCCGCCGGTCCACCCGCGGCGCACCGCCGCGGGCCGGGATGTACTCGAACATCGCCCGGACATTGCCGGTTGCGGTCGTGCCGCGGACGCCGAAATCCTCGATCGTGAATTTTGCCGTGATCTGATTCCAGTCGCGGAAAAACGCCTCCCAGCCGCGGCGCTCCGAGTCCGTCAGTCCGGGATACAGCACCCGAATATTGGATATCCGCTGGCTTGCGAGCGCCCGCCCGAGGTCGCTGAGCAACACGTCGATGGCCTCGCGGGCACCTGCCGGTTGTGCGCTCGGTGGCGCGATGCCCGCGTCAATCCCGATCTGCTCGGCACTCTGCGCGGCGACCTTGGCGAGCGTGAAGTCCTGCTCGTGGAGGAGTGATTCGGCGCGCGCCAGGAAGACGCCGGCATTGGAGGCCGCCCGTCCCGTGGGAATGGCCTGCACGACCGGTGTGACACGATCGATCATGTGCTGCGCCTCACGATCCATCGCCCGCGCTTCCTCACGCGCGCGGGCGTAGGCCTGCGCGGCCTCGACGTAGCCGCGCACCGCGAGCGACTGATCGCCCCGCTGCAGCGCCTGATCGGCTGCCTCGAACATCGATTGCGCGAGGATGATCGCCGGGACGCTGTTTTTCTGCGCTCCCGCCACGATCGCGCGGTCGTGCGCCGCAATAGCCGAATCGCGCCGCGACGTGACGTACATCGAGATGGGAGCGGTGGTGGGCGCGGCGGGCGGTGCGCCTAGACCGGTGGGCGCCGGGGGCGGGGGATTCACCACCGCGGGACTCGACGGATCCTCGGCCGTTTGGCCCGACGCGTAGACCAACAGCAGCACGACCGCCGCGAGGGCGGCCAGCACGGCGAGACGCGCCCTCGTCGATGCATGCGTAATGAGCTTCAACATCGGGCGGGGCAGCGGGGTCCAGCGCCCAAGCGGCTGCGTCGCCTCTTCGTCGGCGCCCGACAAGGCCGCGCGGATCTGCTGCAGGGTGGACATCATCTGGCCGGCCGACTCGTAGCGCTCGTGCGGGACCTTGTTCATCGCCTTCGCGACCACACGCTCGAGCGCCGCCGGGATCGACGGCGCCACGGTCCGCAGCGGCCGCGGCTCGGTCGTCAGCACCTGATAGAGTACGCCGTGCACGGACTCCGCCTCGAACGGCCGCTGGTAGCATAACAGCTCGTAGAGCATGCAGCCCATGGAGAAGACGTCGGTAGCGGGTGTGATCGCGCCGTTCGTGATCTGCTCCGGAGCCATGTACGTCGGCGTGCCCACGATCGCGCCCGAGCCGGTGGTGTCGGCCTTCTGCAACCGGGCGATCCCGAAGTCCATGATCTTCACGCGACCGTCGGGCATCACGCGCACGTTGGAAGGTTTCACGTCGCGGTGAATCACGCCGCGCTGATGCGCGAAGTGGAGGCCGGTCAGCACCTCGATCGCGATGTCGAGCTTGCGCTCCAGCGCGAGCGGATCGCGCAACGCGATCATGTCGGAGAGATCGCGCCCTTCCACCAGCTCCATCGCGATGTACAGCTGGCCCTCGGACTCACCGAGGTCGTACACGGTGACGATGTTGGCGTGCTGGATCGCGCCGGCGGCGCGCGCTTCGCGCAGGAACCGCTCGTGCATGTCTTTCGTCTTGCGGAAGCTCGCGCTCAAGAGCTTGAGTGCGACGTAGCGCCGCAGCACCGTGTCGTAGGCCTTCCACACGATGCCCATGGCCCCTTCGCCGAGCAGCTGATGCAGCTCGTACTTGCCGAGCCGGCGGTAGCGCTGAGACGCGTCGCTCACCGGGTCAGCCAATCGAAGGCCCGCGCCAGGTACGAGCGCATCGGCTCCGTCACCTCGACGTGTCGCCGCGGGAGCACCCGTTCGACCGTCGCGAGAAACTTCTCCAGCGTCATCCGCTCGGATGCGGAGCCTCCCCAGGAAAATGGCGCTACGTACTTGGGTGCCTTCACATCGGCGAAGACGCTGGCGCCGGCGCCGATCACCGAACCGGCATCCAGCAACGTGCCGATCGCGGTCTTGGCGTGATCGCCGATGAGACTACCCAAAAACTGGTGTCCAGTCTCCAGCTTCGTGCCCGCGACGTCCAGCCGCACGGGACCGTAGGTGCTCTTGAGATTCGATGTCGTCGTCCCGGCGCCGAAATTGACCCACCGGCCCAGCACCGAGTGTCCCAGGAACCCATAATGGCTCTTGTTGGCATAGCCGAGCATCGCGGTCGTGGACACCTCGCCGTGGACGACGCACCAGGGTCCGATCGCAGAATGCCGGATCGCTCCTCCCGTGATTCGCGTATTCGCTCCCACCCAGAGCGGTCCCTCGAGCCGGGTACCGGACCGCACTTCGACTCCGCTCTCTAGGACCACCGGACCGTTGCGAGTGTCAAAGACCACGCCGGGCTCGACCGCCGCTTCCCGCACCGACACCCAGGCCGCGTCGCCGAGCACGATCGAGCCTTTGGGCACCGGGTCCGAATCGCCCAGCAGCTTGATGACGTCCTCGCGCAGCAGCTGCTCCAGCACGCTGACGAGGTCATGGACCCCGCGGAGCAGCACGCCCTCCACATTCATGGCCTGGGCGTTCGAGACCGGGCCCGTCCAGGTGCTCCCTGCCGGGACCGCCCACCCGACGGTGATCCCCTCATGAGTGAGTCGCGCGGCAACATTTGGTAACGGTCCCGCGAGTCCCCGCGGCGCGAACGTGGAGGAGCCGATCACCGCGGGTCCGGCGACGGCGCGCCGCGCCTCGACCGGTGGCACGCCGGGCTCAGGGAATCCGGCGAGATGGGGGAGCGCGAAAATCGCTACCGCTTCGGTGCCGACGAACGTCTCCCACCGCTCGCGCACCAAATGCGCCCCGGCGCGCAACTCGGACAGCGGCCGGATCCCGGCGAACGGCGCCCACGCGAGCGTGGGATCGGGATCGAGGAGATAGAGCGCGTGGGTCACAGCTTCTGCACCAGCGCTTTGAGTTTGTCCGGATGCCCGGTCGGCATCACCAGCGCGTGCCCGTTGGCGCGCACGACCACCATGTCCTCGATGCCGACGACGGCGACGTCTTCGGTCTCGGCCCAGATCACGCAGTTCTTCACGTCATCACCCAGCGTGACATTGCCCACGGTGACGTTGCCGCGCGCGTCGCAGCGACGAATGCGCAGCAGCGCGTCCCACGAGCCGATGTCGTCCCACGAGAACGCGCCCGTCACGACCGCCAGGCGGTTCGTCCGCTCGAGCACCGCCACATCGACGGCGACGGGCGTCACCGCAGCGAAGAAGCGCGGCGCGTCGCCCTTCGTGAGCGCCGGCCACCCGGGAGCAAGCTCCTCCGCATACGCGCCGGCCTCGCCGAGGAACCGCGCCGCGCTCCAGGCAAACAGGCCGGTATTCCACAGGGCGCCGCGTCGCCGCAGCAGCGCTGCCCGCGCTGGACTCGGCTTTTCGATGAAGCGCCCCACCTTGCGCGCGCGGCCGAGCGGCTTTCCGGGCACGATGTAGCCGTACCCCGTCTCGTTTCGCGTCGGCTTCACGCCGACGGTCACCAACACATCGTGCTCGGCGGCGACGTCGAGGGCGTGCGTCGCGGCGGCGCGAAACGCGCGGTCGTCGCCGATCGCCCAGTCGGCATGGAGCGACAGCATCTGGCCGCCGGGGTCGTGTTTGGCGATCCAGTGCGCTGCCCAGGCGAGCGCCGGCGCCGTGGAGGCGGCGCGTGGCTCGGCGAAGACGTTCGCTTTGGGGATCTCCGGCACTATCGCGGCGACGCTCTCGACGAGCGACGGTCCTGTCAGGATCAAGGTGCGCTCAGGCGGCACGAGCTCGCGCAGGCGCGCGACCGTCTGCGCCAGCAGCGGCCGGTCGCCGGTCAGCGGCAGCAGCTGCTTGGGTCGCTCGGGTGTCGAGAGCGGCCAGAACCGCGTGCCCGATCCGCCGGCGAGAATAGCGGCCCACGTACTCACGAGGCCTCCGGCTCCACGTCACCGAACATGATGGCGATGCGCTGGCTGAGCTTCGTCGGACTGAACGGTTTCGTCACCAGCCCGGCGCCGAGCCGGCGCGCCTCGCGGAGGATCCGATCTTCGCCCTCGGCCGTGAGGACGAGGACGGGAAGCCGCGCGGTGCCGTGCTGTTTCCGCAGGTCGCGCAGGAAATCGAGGCCGGAGCCGTCGGGCAGATGGAGGTCGAGCAGCAGGCCGTCGGTTCCGGGATTGGCGCGCAGCGCGCTGCGCGCTTCGTCGAGCGTGCGGGCGACGCTCACGCGGTAGCCGAGCTGTTCGAGATAAGGGCGCAAGACGATCCCGATATGTGGCTCGTCGTCCACCACGAGAAGGTGCCGTGCGGAGTCTGCCACCGGCGGACCGTCGGGTTACAGCAGACCAGCGATGGCGGTGCGGTGTCGGCGCAGATCGAACAGCAGCGCGCCCACGTTCGTCGCGGGCTGCACCAGCACGATGAGGAGTGCTTCGGCGTTGAGGACCGCAACGATCGCGAGCCCACGGCCGAATTCGAGAACGGCGGTCGTGAAGTCGCCCCGTCCGCCGGCGCCGCCCAACTCGGCCATGTGCTTGATCGCCGACGGCAGGAGCGCGGCCACGCTCTCGGCATCGACGCCGTTGGCCACGCGCGAATCGATGGGCAGCCCATCGCGGCCCACTACCACCACGGCGTCCACGCCGTTGGAACGGCTGAGCGCGTCTACCACGTCGCGGATGGTCGCCATACGCGCGGGCAACCTAGGTTTTCGCCAAGTCGAAGTCAAGCAGCGACTATGGGTTGACCCACTCGAACATCGCCCTGTAAGTTGTCCACACTCCATGCGCCACTTCATTCTGGCATTACTGGGTTGTGCGGGGGCCGCGGCGTGCGGGAATCCGTTCGCACTGCAACCTGCCGGCAGCAACTTCGTCGATACGCTGGTGACGGTGTACGCGCTCAGCGGCACGCCCGTCTCGCTCCCGTCGGCGTATTCGATCCTCTCCCGAAGCCCAGTCCGCACCGACCTGGGTGGGCCCTTCGATTTCGCGTTCGATATCGACTCGACGGGTGAGGCGAAACTCTTCGTCGCCGGGGCGCTGAAGTTGGCGAAAGTGTCAGGGCTCCAGATCAGTGCTCAGCAATTCGACTCGATCAAGTTTGCGCCGACCACCGGCTACAAGCTCGACAGCGCCCTGGTGGTGCACGAGAACAGCGTCCTGATCGCGTACACGAGCACGACGCCCTGCGTGGGCAGCCTCGGTATCGCGGCACCGTTTTACGCGAAGCTACACGTTCTGACCATCGACACGACGTCAGCGCCGAACGGGCGCCGGATCGATTTCGAGATTCTCAGCGACCTCAATTGCGGATACCGCGGCCTCGAAAAAGGCGTGCCGCACCACTAAATCGTGATCGACCTGAAGTTGTTACGCGCCTCGCCCGCCCAGGTGCGAGCGGCAGTCGCGCGCCGCGGCGACCCGTCGCTGACTCGACTCCTCGACGAGATCGAGGCGTTGGACATCAAGCGCCGCACGCTGACCGCGCAGCTCGACACTTTGAAGGCGGAGCGCAACGACGCGGCGAAGGCCGACGCGCAGATGGCGAAGGCGAAGGGCAAACTCCCCGACGACATCGTGGCGGCGCGCCGCAAGCTCGGCGAGCGGATCACCAGTCTGGAATCGGAGCTGCGGCAGATCGAGACCACGCTCGACGCGAAGGCGCTGTTCGTCCCGAACCCGCCGCTGCCCGAGGTGCCGGACGAGCAGACGCTCGTGCGCAGCTGGGGAACGCCGGCCCCCAAGGGCGGCAAGCCGCACTGGGAAATCGCGGAACACCTCGGCATCCTCGATCTGCCGCGCGGCGCCAAGCTTGCGGGTTCCGGGTTTCCGGTCCTGGTGGGAGCGGGCGCGCGGCTGGCGCGCGCGCTGATCAATTTCATGCTCGACCTGCACACGCGCGAACACGAGTACATCGAAGTGGAGCCGCCGTTCCTGGTCCGGCGTGACGTCATCACCGGCACGGGGCAGCTGCCGAAGTTCGAAGACGATCTCTATCGGACCGTGCCGGACGACCTGTTCCTCGTCCCGACCGCGGAGGTACCGGTCACGAACCTCCACCGGGACGAGATTCTGGACGGGACGACGCTGCCCAAAGGTTATGTCGCCTACACTCCGTGTTTCCGGCGTGAGGCCGGGGCCGCGGGGAAAGACACGCGCGGGCTGCTCCGCGTTCATCAGTTCGATAAAGTCGAGCTCGTGCGGTTCTGCCTCGCCGCCGATTCGCCGGCGGAGCATGAAAAGCTCACACTGCATGCAGAGACCGTGCTCCAGAAGCTGGAGCTGCCCTATCGCGTCGCGGTGTTGCCCGCGAACGACTTCGGCTTCGCGGCCGCCAAGACCTACGACCTCGAGGCATGGGCGCCCGGCGTCGGCCAGTGGCTCGAGGTCTCGAGCTCCAGCACCTACACCGACTATCAGGCCCGGCGCGCGAACATTCGCGCCCGCCCGCGGCCCGGCGAGAAGCCCGAATTCGTGCACACGTTGAACGCGTCGGGTGTTGCGCTGCCGCGCACGATCGCGGCGCTGCTCGAAACCCACCAGCAGTCCGACGGCTCCGTCACCGTCCCGCCGGCGTTGGTGCCGTATGTCGGCACTGACCGCATTGCCTAGCGGCGCGCTCCGCCGCGCCGGTCCTCCCGCGCTCATTGCCGCCGCGCTGCTGTTCGGCGTGCTCTCGGTCGGGTACGCCTGGATTGTGGCGAGCCACCTCCGCAACGATGCGCGCGAGACGAGCCGCCTGCTCGGTCACGTCTTTGCCGGGTTGAACGATCCCCGCGAAGGCGCGGCGGCCGATGCGCTGCTCGCCCTCGCCGAGGAGGTGCGTCATCTCGGCATCCCGCTGGCGGTCACCGATACCGCCGGCCGCATCACCGCGCTCGACAATGAGCCGTTCGACGCCAGCGCGAGCGACGCGACGCGGCACGCCTGGATAGCCGAGCTGGATCGCATCCACCCGCCGCTCATTCAACCGGGCGTGGGCACGATCCACTACGGCGCGCTGCCCGCGGCTCGCGCGTTCACCGGCCTGGCGGTGCTGCAGGGCGCGATGTTCCTCTGTCTCGTGCTCCTGGCGGTGTGGGCGATGCGCGAGCGGGTCAGCGCGGCGCGGGACCGGCTGTGGGTGGCGATGGCGCGCGAGTCGGCCCATCAGCTCGGCACGCCGCTCATGAGCCTCACGGGTTGGATTGATTACCTGCGGGAGAATCCGGGTACGCCGGGAAGCGAGCTGGTCGTCCATCTTGAAGCGGACGCCGAGCGGCTGCAGCGCGTCGCGAAACGCTTCGAGCGCATCGGCCGCCCGTCGCGCCGCGAGCCGGTGGGATTGGGCACCGTGGCCGAACGCGTGGTGACGTATTTCCGGCCGCGGCTGCCGACCCTCGCCCATGCGGTGACCATCACACTCACCTCGCCGGGCGCCGGACCGACCGCGACCGGCGATCCCGTGCTGATCGAATGGGCGCTCGAAGTGATCGTGAAGAATGCCGTGGATGCGTTGAGCGGGCGCGGTGGCCGCATCGAGGTGGAGGTCGAAGACGGGGGCGGTGATGGGATGGCGCGCGTGACTGTGCGGGACGACGGGCCGGGTGTCGCGCCCGACATGCAGCATCAGCTATTCGAGCCGGGCGTCTCCAGCAAGACTGGCGGCTGGGGCCTCGGACTCGCGCTCGCCCGCCGGATCGTCGAGCATCAGCATGGCGGCCGCGTGGTGTTTCGGCCGGGCGAGCAAGGTCGAGGGTCGGTGTTTGTGCTGGAATTTCCGCTGTCGGAATGACTCCCCCCCTTCCACTGAATCCCGCCCAGCGGGAGGCGGTCGAGCATCCCGGTGGCCCGCTGCTCGTCCTGGCCGGGGCGGGGTCGGGCAAAACCCGCGTCCTGACAGCCCGGATCGCGCACCTGATCACCGCGCTCCATGTCGCGCCGCAGCGGATCTTCGCGGTCACGTTCACGAACAAGGCGGCGGGGGAGATGCGCACCCGTATCGGCCAGCTGCTCGGCGCCGATCCGCGCGGCCTCTGGATCGGGACGTTCCACTCGCTCTCCGCGCGGCTGCTGCGCCGGGAGGCGCCCCTCCTCGGATTCGGTTCGAACTTCACGATTTACGACTCCGACGACTCCGAGGCGCTGGTCAAGCGACTGCTCGAGGCGCGGCAGCTCTCCACCAAGGTCTACCCCCCGCGGTCGGTCCACGGGGTGATCTCGAGCGCCAAGAACCGGATGCTGACGCCTGAGGAGCTCGGCGCGCAGCTGGATACGCCGCTGATCAAAGTCGCGGCCGACGTCTATGCCGCCTTGGGACCCGCGCTGAAGCAGGCCAACGCGATGGATTTCGACGATCTCTTGCTCCATCCCCTGACCCTGTTTCGCGAGCACCCCGAGCGGCTGGCCTACTGGCAGGATCGCTTTCAGCACGTGCTCGTGGACGAGTTCCAGGACACGAATGCCGCGCAGTACCTGCTGGTGAAGCATCTCGCCAGGCAACACGGGAATCTCTGCGTGGTGGGCGACGACGATCAGGCGATTTACGGCTGGCGCGGCGCCGACGTGCGGCACATGCTCACGTTCCAGAACGACTTTCCCGGCACGAAGCTCGTGCGCCTGGAGCAGAACTACCGGTCCACACAGATCATCCTCGACGCTGCCAACGGCATCATCGCCGAAAACACCGCCCGCCTCGGCAAGACGCTCTTCACCGAGAAGAAGGGCGGCGCCCCGGTGACGTTGTTGAGCTCGGCCGACGAGCGCGACGAGGCGGAATGGCTGGCGAACGAGTTCGCCCGCCGCGCTGCGGACGGCGAGGCGGAGTACGAGGGCATGGCGGTCCTCTACCGCACGAACGCGCAGTCCCGTCCGCTCGAAGAGGCGTTTCGGTTCCGCGGCATTCCATACCGGTTGATCGGCGCGATCAGCTTCTACGAGCGGCGTGAGGTCAAGGACCTCCTCGCCTACCTGCGGCTGATCGCCAATCCGGCCGACGACGAGGCGTTTCTCCGCGTGGTCAACGTCCCCCGGCGCGGCATCGGCGACGCCTCGCTGGCCGTGCTCGGCCGGGCGGCGGCGGCGTGGCAGAAGCCGTTGCTCGAAGCCACCCGCCGGGCCGGGAGCGTGAGTGACTTGCGCCCCAACGTCCGGGAAGCGCTCAGCGGCGTCGCCGCGCTGCTCGATCGGCTGCGCGAGGCCGTGGGACAGGCCGACCCGGCCACGGCGCTCGAAACGATCCTCGCCACCACCGGCTACGAGCAGTACCTGGCCGAGGAAGGCGCGGAGGGAATGGAGCGGATCGAGAATGTGCGCGAGCTGGTCGCCGGGAGGTCCAGGACGCCGAGGCGGCCGAGGGCACCGGCACTCCGGTCGAGCGCTACCTCACGCAGGCCGCCCTCATCACGCCCGTGGACGAGGATCAGAACGAGCCCGGCGTCACGCTGCTCACCGCGCACATGGCGAAGGGACTCGAGTGGCCGATCGTCGCGCTCGCGGGTCTGGAGGATGGACTCTTCCCGCTCGGTCGCTCGACCGAGCAGCCGGGCGGCGTCGAAGAAGAGCGACGATTGTGTTACGTGGGTCTCACGCGCGCGCGCGAAAAGTTGTATCTCTCATGGGCGCGCACGCGGTATCGCAACGGCCGGCTGGAGCTTGCGGAGCCGTCACGCTTTCTCGACGCGCTGCCGCCGGAAGTCGTCGAGGAGCGCAGCACGACACCTTCGTGGAAGCCGCTGCGCGGGTCGGGAGCGATGCCGCCACGGCCGTCACGGCCTCGTGGCGCCGCGGCGCGGCGGCTGCCGCCGGACGTCGGATTTCCCGAAGACGTGTCGCAGGACGCGCCACGCTACGTCAAAGGTGAGCGCGTGCGCCACCGCAAGTTCGGCGGCGGGATCGTGCGCGCGGTGTCGGGTGAAGGCCGCGACCTGCGCGTGAGTGTGGACTTCGACGATCCGGACATCGGCACCAAGCAACTGCTCGTCGCCTATGCGGGCCTCGAGCGCGATTGGGAAGGAGAAGGGGCATGAGTGTGTCGCGGGAGGAAGTCCTCCGCATCGCCCAGCTCGCGGAGCTCGACGTGGATGAGGAGGGGTTGCCGACCCTCGCCGAACAAATGTCACGCATCCTCGACTACGTGGCACAGTTGAGCGCGGTGCCCGCGAACGGAACGGTCAAGGTGTTCGTGCCAGGTCCCGACGCGATCCGCTTCCGCGTCGACGAAGTCGTGCCGTCCCAGCTGGCGTTCGGTCCTGAGGACTTCGCACCCGACTTCAAGGAGGGCTTCTTCGTCGTGCCGAAGCTTGGCCAGTTCGAGTGAGTGACGCAAAAGCGGTCGCCGACCGCCTGGTGAAAGCGAAGCGCCTCAACGCGCTGCTCACGCCTCCCAAAGAGCTCCGCAAGTCGCTCAACACGCAGATCGCCGCGGCGCGTCCGACCGGCGTGCTCTACGGCATGCCGGTCGCCGTGAAAGACAACATCTGCACGCTGGAATTCACCACGACGTGCGGCTCGCGCATTCTCGAGGGCTATCGCTCGCCCTATGAAGCGACCGCGGTCGCGAAACTCAAGGCCGCCGGCGCGCTGATCGCCGGAAAGACGAACTGCGACGAGTTCGCGATGGGCTCGTCAACGGAGCACTCGGCCTACGGCCGCGTGCTCCACCCGCTCGACAAGGCGCGCGTGCCCGGGGGTTCATCCGGCGGATCCGCGGCACTCGTGGGCGCGGGCGCCTTGCCCGCGGCGCTCGGCTCGGAGACGGGTGGCTCGGTGCGGCAGCCGGCCGCGTTCTGCGGCGTCGTCGGTATCAAACCGACCTACGGCCGCGTCAGTCGCTACGGCCTCGTCGCGTTCGGCTCATCGCTCGATCAGATCGGTGTATTCGGCCGGAGCGTGCACGATGCCGCTCGGGTGCTGTCGGTGATCAGCGGTCGCGATCCGCGCGACTCGACCTGCGAGGACCGTGATCCGCTGCGTCTGCCCACGGTGCCCGAGTCGCTCCAGGGCTTCGTGATCGGTCTGCCCAAGGAGTACTTCCCCCCCGAGCTCGATCCGGCGGTGCGCCGCGCGTGCGACCACGCCATCAGGATGATGAAAGAGCTGGGGGCCGCCGTCCGCGAGGTCTCGCTGCCGCACACGCCCTACGCCGTGCCGACCTACTACGTCATCGCGCCGGCGGAGGCGTCGTCCAACCTGGCCCGCTACGATGGGGTGCGCTACGGGCCGCGGTTCAACGGGGCCACCGATCTCCGCAGCCTGTATCGCGCGACGCGCGGGCAGGGATTCGGGCCGGAAGTGCGCCGCCGCATTCTGGTGGGCACCTACGTGCTGTCGTCGGGTTACTACGACGCCTATTACCGCCGCGCCCAGCAGATGCGGGCGCTGATCGCCCAGGACTTCCGCAACGTGTTCGATCGCGGCGTCGATCTGCTGTTTACGCCGACGGTCCCCAGTCCCGCGTTCAAGGCGGGGGAGAAGCTCGCCGATCCGATTGCGATGTACATGTCCGACATCTTCACCGTGACGGCGAATCTCGCCGGCCTGCCGGCCATCTCCCTGCCGATCGGCCGGGTGAAGGGGTTACCGATCGGCGGGCAATTGATCGGCCAGGCGTTCCTCGAGGATGAGATGATCGAGGCCGCGTATGCCCTCGAGCGCGTGGTCCCCGCGACGGACGAGGCATGATGCCGCCCGCCTGGGAAACGATCATCGGGCTCGAGACGCACGTGCAGCTGCGCACCAAGTCGAAGATGTTCTGCGGCTGCTCCACGGCGTTCGGCGCTCCGCCCAACACGCAGGTCTGTCCCGTTTGCCTGGGGCTACCGGGAGCGCTCCCGGCCGCGAATGGCGCCGCCATCGGTCTCGCCGTCCGCGGCGCGCTCGCGCTCGGATGCACCGTGCATCCCAAGAGCGTCTTCGCGCGCAAGAACTATTTCTATCCCGATCTGCCCAAGGGCTATCAGATCTCGCAATTCGATCAGCCGCTGGCGACGAGTGGCACGCTGTCGTTCCTCTCGGCCGAGCGCGGGATCGTCAACGCGACGATCGTGCGGCTGCACATCGAAGAGGATGCCGGCAAGTCGATCCACGATCGGTTCGCCAAGGCGACGGCAGTCGACCTGAATCGCTCCGGCGTGCCGCTCATCGAGATCGTCGGTGGTCCCGATCTCCGCTCACCTGCGGAAGCGCGCGCGTACCTCCAGATTCTGAAGCAGCTGCTCGAGTATATCGGCATCTCCGATTGCGATATGGAGAAGGGCAGCCTGCGCGTCGACGCCAACGTGTCCGTGCGCCGGGTCGGGGACACGGCGCTCAACACACGCACCGAGGTCAAGAACATCAACTCGTTCGCGTTCGTCGAGAAAGCGCTGACGGTGGAGCGGGACCGGCAGATCGCCTTGAACGAATCGGGCGGGACCGTGACGCAACAGACGATGCTGTACGATTCAAAAGAGAACTCGGTGCGGCCGCAGCGCTCGAAGGAAGAGAGCCACGACTACCGCTACTTCCCCGATCCCGACCTGGCGCCGCTGGTCCTGACACCGGAGTTCGTCGCCGAGCAGCAGAGTGAGCTGCCCGAGCTGCCGGGGGCCAAACGCGACCGATTCGTTGCGACCTACGGCCTCAGCCGCGAGCACGCGACCGTCGTCACGGCCTCGCGCGTCGTGGCGGATTATTTCGAGACCGTCGCGAAGACCAGCGCCGAGCCGCAGCACGCCGCCAACTGGGTCATGACCGAGGCGCTCGCCGACGCGAAGGACCACAATGACGAGCTGCGGGTGTCCCCGCCCGCCCTCTCGCAGATCATCGGGCTCGTCAAGGGCGGGACGCTGAGCCATCAAGCCGCGAAGCGGGTGTTCGCCGAGGTCGCCGCCAAGGGCGGAGATCCACGCTCGGTGGCCGAGTCACTCGGCGTCATCCAGGTGGCGGATACCAACATCATCGCGGGGTGGGTGACGGATGTGCTCGCGGCGCACCCGACCGAAGTCGAACGTTACAAGAAGGGCGAGACGAAGTTGATGCCATTCTTCGTGGGACAGTTGATGCGGGCGTCAAAGGGGAAGGCGGATCCGAAGCTGGCCCAGCGCGTGCTCGAGGAGAAACTCGCCTCCTAGCCCTCCCGCCACGGACGCTGTGCGCGCGACTGCTTCCAGTAATCGAGCGCCGGCGTGGGCAATCCGAAATGCTGCCGTGCCGTTTCCTCGACGCGCTCGGGCTCGTGGCGCCCGCCTTCGCGCAGCGCCTGGCGCCGCATCCGCTTCGCCAATCCCAGCGCTTTCTCACCCGCGGGGTCCAACCGGCGCGCGGCTGCGTCACTCGCGTCGGCGCCCAACGTCTCCATCACGTATTCGAACGCCACGGCCATATGTTTCTCGATGTCCGAGTCGGCGAGGTCCCACCGACTCGTCCCCGCAATGACCTGAAACACCCACTGCCAGCTTTGACTCTCGGTGAGATGCACCATGCCGCGGAACAGCCGGCGATTGGTGCGCACGCTGAACAGGGTGGGCGACAGGATTTCGTCGAGATGCGCATCGCTCGCGGCGTGGTCCTTCAGGATGACGTCGCGGGCTTCGCGCGCGTACGCGTCGCCCAGATGCGTCTCGAAGCGGCTCTCCCAGTAGGAATGGCCGAGCGCGACCGTACTCGAGGTGAGCACCAGCTGGCGCGGCACGAAGAAGTTGTGCGCGATCGTGTCGGCCGCGAGGTGCGACAGGTAGCCCAGCCCAAACGCCCGGAGCGGATCGCTCGGCGCCAGGTCGAAAATCTCCTGGCCCACGTGCCACGCGTGGCAGTGCCGGCCGACGGGCGCGTATTTCTTCGCCATCGACGTGTCGGCCGCGATGTTGCCGTAGAGGAAATCGTAGGGGAAGGCGCGAAGCAGGTCGGCGACGATGGTGGGCAGCTGGTGCAGATTGGCGAGCACCGACTCGCCCAGGAAGATGTGGGTGCCGGGCGTCCAGGCGTGCGCGACGCCGGGGAAGAGCACCAATCCGATCACGGCAAGCGCGATGGCCGCGCCGAGCTGTTTCACCGTCGCTTTTTGCCCTTCAGGAGCTTACGGCTCCAGCGCCAGACCGACAGACCGCGGCGGACGTTCCGCATCGTCGCCGCCGCGTCGAGGGCCGTTTCTTCCAGCTCTTCCTGCACCACCTCGGCCAGCGCATCGAGGGAGGTGAGCCGCTCCTCGGCGGCATCCACGGCACGGACAATGCGTTGCCGAACGTCGCGCGACGTGCCGACCAGGGCGTCGGCCTCGGTCCTGATCGAGCCGATCAGCTGGCGGACGTCGGCGATCGCCGGTCCCGCAAAGCCCTTGAGGGCTTTCACCGCCGCCCGGACGCCGAGCGCCGCGGCAGTGATGCCGGCGGCCGTCACCAGGGCTGCGACGGCGATGATGGCGAGACTGATCGCCGACACGACGCCGACCCAGGTTGGCAGCATCACGTAACCTCTGCCGGTCTCGGGCGTGCTGTCAACGGGGGCACGAGCGCGAGTGCGTCCGCGGCCATGACGCTCAAGAGCACTGTCACCAGCATCGGGCCAGGTGCGCCCCGTATCAGGTCGAACCCCGCGGCCAGCGCCACCGCGGTGGCGCCCTGCCGAATCACGGAATGGGCGAACTCCGGCGGCGGCGCGAACGGCAGTGACCGCCAGACCGGATCCACTTGATCGAGGCCAAATCGCACCGTCACCCAGCGCACCAGCACGCGGAGCAACGCGAGCACCGGCGCGGCGAGGAGCAGCCACGCCGTCAACGGGCGGAGCAGGGCCCCGGCTACTATAAGGAAAGCGGCGTACAACGGCCCCTCACAGCGGCTCAGCAACCCGGCGACCGCGCGGCGGACCGGTGCCGGCGAAAAGCTCATGAAGACGGCGGTCTCCAACCCGCACAGGACGAACGGTGAAAGACCGGCGACGTAGCTGAAGCCGGCGCCGCAGAGGATCACGGCGAACGCCGCGATGCCGGCGTCGCGGGGTTCTGACAGCAACTCGTTCCGGGCCAACGCGACAAACAGGCCGCCGAGTGCCAGCCCCGCCACCAGCGTGAGCGCGAGGCTGCGCAGCGCGACGTGGGGGTGGTACAGCGCGACTCCCAGCGTGACGGCGCCCGCGCCGAATGCCGTATCGAGCAGCGCGTTGCGGCGGCCGAGGCGCGGGCCGCGCTGGCTGGCCGCAGTCGTCAGCGCGCCGCCGAGCACGAGGGCCGCAGGGAGCAACGGGCGGCCCCAGACTTCGGCGAGGGGCGGCAGTGCGCGCGCCACCGTCACCGCCATCACGGTTGTCGCGACCAGGACTGGAAGGGCGAGCGTCGCTCCGACGAGCCAGGTGCGAGCGGAGATGCGCCGCACCATCCGCCATTCGAGGTGCGCACCGAACACCGCGCCGGTCCACCCTATCGCCAGCACGATGAGGGGTTCCAACATGCGCAGTCCCTCGGCATCGATGACGCCGAGTCCCGGTCCCAATAGCAGGCCCAGCAGGAGGAATGGCACGCCCGTGGTGATGAGATCGGTGAGCAGCGCGGGGTGACGGAAGGCGGGCCGCGACAGGCGCGTGACGCCGATGCCGGCGAGAATGACGAGCGCCAGCGCTAGCACGGGATGCACGAGGGCCAACGTTCGCAAACGCTTGACGCAGGCGCAAGCGCCCCCGTAGCTTGGGCGGACCTATGCCACCGTCGTTCCGTGTCACGGGGGGGCGCCCCCTCTCGGGCACGATCCGGCCCGCCGGCAACAAAAACGCGGCCCTTCCCATCCTCGCGGCCACTCTTCTCGCCGACGGCCCGTGCCGCATCGACAACGTGCCGCGCATTCGCGACGTCGAAACCCTGCTCGCGTTGCTGCAACACGTCGGCGCGGCGGTCCAATGGCATGGAGCCAATACCGTCGAAGTCGATACCAGCCACGCCGAGCCGAAGTCGCTCGATCCCGCACTGAGTAAGGAGATCCGCGCGTCGATTCTGCTCGCGGGTCCGATGCTGGCGCGCTTTGGTCGCGTCACCCTGCCGCCGCCGGGCGGCGACATCATCGGCCGCCGGCGCGTCGATACGCACTTTTTGGCGCTCGAACGGCTCGGCGCCGAGGTCAGTGTCGGCGACGCCTACAAGCTCGAAGGGAAGCTCAAAGGCGCCGACATCTTTCTCGATGAGCCGAGCGTCACAGGGACCGAGAACGCGCTGATGGCCGCGGTGCGAGCGAGTGGCACCACGGTGTTGCGCAACGCGGCCTCGGAACCGCACGTCCAGGACCTCGCTCGGTTTCTCGTTTCGCTCGGCGGCGCCATCGACGGCATCGGCAGCAACACGCTCACGATCGAGGGCCGACCGACGCTCACGGGAGCGCCGCACACCGTCGGCCCCGATCACATCGAGATTGGCTCGTTCATCGGATTGGCCGCGGTCACCGGCGGTGCGATTACGATCGACGGCGTGCGCGGCGACGATCTGCGGTCCACCTTGCTCGCGTTCGAGCGCCTGGGCGTCCGGCCGCGACTCGATGGAGACAAACTGATCGTGGACGCGGGTCAGGAGCGCCGGATCCGCCCCGACCTCGGCGGCCACGTCCCCAAGCTGGAAGACGGACCGTGGCCCGCGTTTCCCGCCGACCTCATGTCCATCGCCATCGTCGTGGCGACGCAATGCGAAGGGCTGCTGCTCGTGTTCGAGAAGCTCTTCGAGTCGCGGCTGTTCTTCGTGGATAAACTGATCGGCATGGGTGCGCGCATCGTGCTCTGCGATCCGCATCGCGCCGTGATCGCGGGGCCGTCGGCCCTGCGCGGGCAGTCGGTCGAAAGTCCCGACATCCGGGCCGGTATGGCGATGCTGCTGGCGGCCCTCGCGGCCCAGGGCGATTCGGTGATCCACAACATCGGGCAGATCGAACGGGGTTACGAGCACATCGACGCGCGACTCCAAGCGCTCGGAGCACAGATTGAACGGAGAGCGTAAGGTAGGGGCGCAGCATGCTGCGCCCGTACCATCCGCCCATGAGGTCGCCGAGGCTCCCGCCGGCGATGCCGCCGTCCCGCGCCTCGAGTTGGCGGAGTGGGCCCAGCGGTACGGGGTCGTGGCCGGAATCACGACCCGGCCTCTCAGCCTGGGGTTGTGGAGCGACGAGCCGGTCGGCCAGGTGATCGGGCGGTGGCGCGCGTTCCGCGCCGCGTTCGGCGCGCGCTTTCCACTGATGGTACTGGCGCATCAGGTGCACGGTACCGACGTGCGTTGGCACGAGTCCCTGCCCGACGGGTGGCTCATCCTCGACGGCATCGATGGACACGCGACCACCGAGCGCGGCGTACTGCTCACCGTCACCGTCGCCGACTGTATTCCGGTGTACCTCACGGTGCCGCAGAAGGGTGCGATCGCGCTGATCCACGCGGGATGGCGCGGGACCGCCGACGGCATCCTCGAGCAATGTGTGGAGCTCCTCAAGTGGCGCGGCTTTGCCAAGGCGAGCGATATTGTAATGCATTGCGGCGTCGGAATTTGTGGCAAGTGTTATGAAGTTGGTTCTGAAGTCGCCGTGCGGTTTGGACTGAGCGGCACGGTACAGCTCGACCTCCGCGCGATCCTGACACAGCAGGCGAAGGCCTTGGGGATCGGGGAGATCACGGTCTCGCCGTGGTGCAGCGCGGAGGAGCGGGACCGGTTCTACTCGCATCGCGCGTCGCGCGGACGGGATGGCCGGATGGTCGCGTACCTCGGTCGCGCACTCGGTTGACATAGGGGAACCCCCGGCTACATTCCCACCCTGCAGCGGGCGAAGTTCGGCCCGCGCTTTTTTTTCATGCTTACTGAGAGTCTTGTCGAGGCCTTCCGGACCCGGCTGGAAGTATTGGGGTTCGATCTGGCCGACCTGCGCATCGGCGGTACGCCGAACCGACCGCTCGTCCAAGTCCGCATTGACTGTCCGCCACGGAACGTCACTGTCGAAGACTGCAGCCGGGTCAGTCGGGCGCTCGAACAGTGGCTCGATGCCGGCGGTCCCCTGGGCAATAAGTATGTCTTGGAGGTGTCGAGCCCGGGGATCGAACGGCCCGTGCGCTGGCATCGCCATTGGGTGCAGTTCGTGGGCAAGGATGTGAAGGTCAAGATCGCTGGACTTGGTCGTGTACTCGCCCGGATCGTGGCGGTGCCGGATCAGGAAACGGTGGTTCTGGCGCCGCAAGGTGGCCCCGAGCGGCCGTATCGGTTCGACGAGATCCGTGATGCCCGCTTAGCCAGCGACACTGAAGACCGATGACTGAGGACTGAGGACACTGATGGCCAACGCAACCGACGTCGTCTCGGCAATTCGAGAACTGACCAACACGAAGCAGCTCGAACGCGGCGAGCTGATCGACCTGCTCAAGGACGGCTTGCACGCCGCCCTCGTGAAGCGGTACGGCCCCAACGTCCGTGCCGAGATCGGGATCGACGAGATGAAGGGATCGATCCGGATCGTCGTGCTGAAGACGGTCGTCGAGGCCGTCGAGGACCCTGGCACCCAGATCACCCTGGAGGAAGCCCGCTTCGAAGACGCCGACTTCCAACCCGGGGATGTGCTGGAAGAAGAGGTGCCGTTCGAGCAGTTCGGGCGCACCGCGGTGCAGGCCGCGAAGCAGCGCATCATCCAGCGCGTCCGCGAAGGCGAGCGCACCCGCATCCGCGAGGAGTTCTCCGGCAAGGTCGGCGAATTGCTGTCCGGCGAGGTCCAGCAGATCGAGCGCGGCAAGATCGTCGTCATGCTCAACAAGTTCCGGGAAGCGGAGGCGATCATCCCCTATCGCGATCAGAATCATCGCGAGCACTTCCATCAGGGCGATACGATTCGCGCGGTCTTGAAGCGCATCGAGGAAACACCGAAAGGCCCCCGACTCATTCTGTCGCGCGCGGACCCGCTGTTCGTCAAAGCGCTGTTCAAGCTGGAAGTCCCCGAGATTCAGCAGCAGATCGTCGAGATCCGCGCCACGGCGCGGGAAGCGGGCAGCCGCACCAAGATCGCGGTCTGGTCGCGCGACGACGGGATCGATCCGGTCGGCGCCTGCGTGGGCCTGAAGGGCTCGCGCGTGCAGGCCGTCGTGAATGAGCTGAACGGTGAGCGCATCGACATCGTGCCGTGGTCGTCCGATCCGGAGCGCTTTGCCAAGCTGTCGCTCGCTCCGGCCCGCGTCGCCCGCGTCTTCTCCGATCCCGAGTCGAAAACGATTCAGGCGATCGTCGATGAGGACCAGCTGTCGCTCGCGATCGGCCGGAACGGCCAGAATGTGCGTCTCGCCTCCGAGCTCACGGGCTGGAAAGTCGATCTCTACTCGAGCCGCGAATGGCTGGAGCGCGGCGGCGAGGGCCCGCTGTTTGCCCCGTTGCCCCCGGCCGATCAATCCGTTACGCAGGTGGCGCTCTCAGAAATGAAGGGCCTGCCGCCCGAGCTGGTTGCGGTGCTCGAGCAGGCCGGGAAGAAGACGTTGCAGGACATTCTCGATCTCGAGCGCGAGGATGTTGACCGCATCCCGGGCATGACGCCCGATCTCGCCGAGAAGATGATGGCCTTCCTCAATGAGATGACCGAGGAGGGCGGTGAAGAGGAAGAGCCGGGGGCGGCGAGTCCTGACGCCGGGGCGCCGACCGCGGCGTGAGTACACGCATCACGCGCTTGCTCGGGTTGGGGCTCCGCGCGGGGAATGTGGTGGTTGGAGTAGCGGGCGTCAGGGCAGGGTTGCAGCGAGGAAAGGTGGCGTGCGTGGTGCTGGCGCTGGATGCCGGCCCGCGGACGATCGAGAAAGTCGCGCGGCTCGCGGAAGCCAAGAGCATCCCGGTGCTGCGCGGGCCGGTAGCGAGGGAATTGGGTGCGGGACTGGGGAAGGCGCCCGTGCAGGCGGTGGGCGTCACCGATCCAAATCTCGCGCGTGGGCTGACAGCCGATAGCCAATAGCCAATAGCGAGGGAAGTAAGTGGCAACGACGCGGATTCATGATCTAGCAGCGGAATTCGGGATCTCCAGCGAGCAGCTGATGGGCATGCTCAAGGAGATGGACATCTTCGTGCGCAGTCATCTGACGCCGCTCAAGGACGAGCAGGTGTCGTTGATGCGTGCGCGCTGGGAGCGCGACAAGCGCAAACAGAAGCAACCGAGCGCGCCGCCCAAACGGCGCCGCACGGCGAAGGCTGCCGAGCCGCCTCCCGCGCCGCCGGTCGCCGAAGGGCGACCGATGCGCCGGCGCCGCACCGCCGCCGAGGTCGCCGCTGCCGATGCCGCCGCCGCTGAAGTCGCGGCGGCTGAAGCCGCCGAGGCCGAGATCGCGCGCCTCGCGCTCGAGACCGCCGCCCGCGAGCAGGAAGAGGAGAAAGCGGTTCCATCGCTCGAGGAACGTGCGGCCGCGCTCTTCAAGGATCTCGCTCCTGCAGAATCGGCGGAGTCACAGGCGCCAGCGGCAAGCTTGACGTTTGCGCCTTCGCCGCCCTCCGCCGCCCCTTCGCCGCCGATTTTTTCGCCGTCGTCGTCACCGCCGCCGCGTCCGTTCATTCCGACGCCGGTTCGCCCGCGCCCTGTGGCGCGCGGCGCACCGTCCGGCCCTGGCGGCGGCCCCACAGTACCGCCGCGGCCCGTCGCATCCGCCGCTCCCGGTGCGCCGCCGCTCGACGAGCGCCGGCGCGAGAAGGGCAAGAAGCGCAAGAAAGGCAAGAAATCCCTCGTCGATCAGGAAGCAGTCGCGCAGAACATCTCGCGCACTCTCGCCACCCTGAAGGCACCGGTCGGCAAGAAGGGCGTGCACCGCCGTGAAGAGGGCCCCACGTTCCGCGAGACACAGGAAGAGCGCCGCCGTGAGGAGCGCGAGCGCGAAAAGACGCTCGTCCGGGTGACGGAGTTCATTACCGTCTCCGAGCTCGCCAACACGCTGAAGGTCCCGCCGACCCAGATCGTGACGTTCGCGTTCAAAGAGCTGGGCCAGATGGTAACGATCAATCAGCGGCTCGACTTCGACATGATCGAGCTGATCGCCTCGGCGTTCAGCTTCCAGGCGGTGCGCGAAGAGGAGTACGCCACCACCCAGACCGAAGAGACCAAGGACGCCGACGAAACGTTGAAGCCGCGGCCGCCGGTCGTGACGATCATGGGCCACGTGGACCACGGCAAGACGTCGCTGCTCGACTATGTCCGCAAGGCCAACGTCGTCGCCGGCGAAGCGGGCGGCATCACGCAGCACATCGGCGCCTACCAGGTCACGCTCAAGGACGGCCGCAAGATCACGTTCCTCGACACGCCGGGTCACGAGGCCTTCACCGCCATGCGGGCCCGCGGCGCACAGGTGACGGACATCGTCGTGCTGGTCGTCGCCGCGGACGATGCCATCATGCCGCAGACGATCGAAGCGATTTCGCATGCCAAGAACGCCGGCGTGCCGCTCGTCGTGGCGATCAACAAGATCGACCTGCCGACGGCGAACGTGCAGAAGGTGAAGCAGGACCTGTTGTCGCACGGCGTCGTGCTGGAAGAGTTCGGCGGGACCACGCTCATGACGCCGATCTCCGCCAAGAAGGGCACGAACGTCGACGCGCTGCTGGATCAGATCCTACTCCAGGCGGAGCTGCTCGACCTGAAGGCGAATCCCGATCGCAAGGCGCAGGGCTCCGTGCTCGAAGCGTCGCTCGATCCGGGCAAGGGCGCGCTGGCCACGATCCTGGTGCAGAACGGCACGCTGCGGGTTGGCGACGACTTCATCTGTGGCCAGTACTCGGGTCGGGTGCGCGCGATGTACGACGAGCGCGGCGGCACCGAAGCCGACGCGGGACCCTCTACGCCGGTGCAGATCCTCGGCTTCGAGGGCGTCCCCGAGGCGGGTGACAGTTTCCTGGCGATGGACGACGCCGCGGCGGCGCGCGACATCGCGCAGAAGCGACAGCGGCTCGAGCGCGAGGCGCAGCATCGGCGCTCCGGCCGGGTCAAGACGTTGGAAGACTTCATGGCGGAAGCAGCGGCGGGCGGCGTCGCGACCCTGCGGATCATCATCAAGGCCGACCAGGGCGGTCCCGCCGAGGCGCTCGCCGATGCGCTGGCGCAGCTCTCGACCGCCGAGGTGAAGGTGGAAGTGGTACACCGGGGCGTCGGCGCGATCACCGAGTCCGACGTGCTGCTGGCGCGCGCGTCCGGCGCGATCATCGTCGGCTTCCATGTGCGTCCCGATTCCAACGCGCGCGCCGCGGCGGATCGCGAGCGTGTGGAGATCCGCACCTACCGCATCATTTACGAGGCGGTGGAAGAGGTGAAGCTGGCCATGGAAGGCCTGCTCGCTCCCGAGAAGAAGGAAGTGGTGCTGGGCGAGGCGGAAGTCCGGCAGATTTTCAAGATCGCAAAAATCGGAACGATCGCCGGCTGCTTCGTGCGGAGCGGCGTGATTCCGCGCACGGGGCGGGTACGCGTGATCCGCAACGGCGTGGAGGTGTACGATGGCACGCTCGCTTCGCTGAAGCGCTTCAAGGACGACGTGCGCGAAGTCCGCGAGGGCTTCGAGTGCGGCATCGGCATCGAGAATTTCAACGACGTCAAAGTCAGCGATCTGATCGAGTCGTACCGCATCGAGGAGGTCGCGCGGTCCCTCAGCGCTGCTGAGTCGTGATCGTGGGGGTCATGATGTGGGAGCTGCATCTTCCGGCGTGCCAGTCGCTGAAGGACAAGCGCACGATCGTGAAGAGCCTCAAGGATCGGATGCACAACCGCTTCAACGTGTCGGTCGCGGAAACGGGGCATCACGATCTGTGGCAGCGCGCCGAGCTGACGGCCGCGGTGGTGAGCACCGACCGGCGCCACGCCGAGAGCGTGCTGCGCGAGGCGGACCAGCTGGTGGCCGGGGCGGATGGCGCGCGCATCGTGGACACCAGCACGAGCTATCTCTGAGATGAAGCGTCGCAGCCATCGTCCCGAGCGCGTGAGCGAGATGATCCGCCACGCCGTGGGCGTGTTCCTCACCGGCGACGTGCGCGATCCGCGGATCGGGTTCGTCACGGTCACCGGCGTCGAGGTCTCGCCTGATCTCTCGCATGCCAACGTGCGCGTCAGCGTCATGGGCTCCGACGAAGAGAAGGCGAAGTCGCTCGAGGGATTGGCGAGCGCCGCACGGTTTCTGCGGGCGCAGCTGTCGAAGGAGCTGAATTTGCGGACGAGCCCCGAGCTGCATTTTCATTTGGACCGTGGAATCGAGCACGCGCAGCACATCGATCGCGTGCTGAAGGAGCTGAAGGAGACGGACGACTGAAAAACGGTGGGCTCGTCCTGGTGGCCAAGCCGGCCGGTCCCACATCCCATGATGTCGTCGACATCGTCCGCCGCGCGCTCGGCGAACAGCGCGTGGGACACCTCGGCACGCTGGACCCGTTCGCCAAGGGGCTGCTGGTCCTGGTCGTCGGGCGGGCGACGCGGCTCGCGCCGTTCGCGGGGGAGTGGCCGAAGACGTACGAAGGCGTCATCCGGCTCGGCGTCACGACCGACACCGACGACCTGACGGGTGCCGTGGTGGCGACCGCGCCGTGGACGGCCATCACGCCCGCACAACTCGCGGACGTGATCGGCGGATTCCGCGGCACCTACGAGCAGCGGCCGCCGGCCTACTCGGCGGTGAAGATCGAGGGAGAGCGGGCGTACCGGCGCGCGCGCCGGGGTGAAGTCGTCAAGCCCGAGCCGCGGCCCGTCGAGATCCGCGAGCTGGAGATCGTCGAAGCGGCGGTGCCCGATCTACAGTTTCGGGCGACGGTCAGCGCCGGGACCTACGTGCGGTCGCTGGCGCGCGACATCGGGGCAAAGCTCGGGTGCGGCGCCCATCTCACGGCACTGCGGCGCACGGCGGTCGGGCCGCTGCTGCTCGCCGATGCGGTGGCGCCCGAAGCGGTCACGCCGGCGGCGTTGCAGGATGCGGCGGTCCTGGTCGCGCATCTGGCGCGCCGGCAGGTAGATAAGAAGGAACGGGATGCAGTCCAGCACGGGCGCGCGATTCCAAGCGTCCGGATGGCTGACGCAGGGCAGCCGACGGCCATTTTCGAAGGCGCCGAGCTTCTAGCCATAGCCGACCAGGTGGGCGACCTTCTGAAGCCGCGTGTGGTCGTGGCGGACGACTGATGGCGCAACCTGCAGTCGTCACCATGGGTACCTTCGATGGCCTGCACCGCGGCCATCAGGCGGTGCTCGCAGAAGTGAAGCGGCGGGCGCGAGCGGCCAAATTGGCGAGCGTGCTCGTCACGTTCGATCCGCATCCGCTCGCCGTGGTGAATCCGGCGGCGGCACCGAAGCTGCTGACGCTGCCTGCAGAAAAAGAAGCGCTGGTGCAGGCGGAGGGCATTGACCGGTTCGTGCTGATGCCGTTCACGCCGGCGGTGGCGCAGCTCGACGCGGAAGCGTTTGTCCGCCGCCTGTGCGACGAGTATGGCATGCGCGAGCTCGTGATGGGGTACGATCACGGGTTTGGGCGTGGGCGAGCCGGTGACGTGGAGCTGGTGGAGCGGTTGGCGCGGGAGCAGGGATTCCGCATGGCGGTCGTCGATGCCGTGCGGGATAACGGTCAACCGATTTCGTCGACGTTGATTCGTCCGGCAGTCGCGCACGGCGATCTGGAATCGGCGACGCGCTGGTTGGGACGGCGGTACGGCATTCGGGGAACCGTGGTGCGGGGCGCGGGGCGCGGCAGGACGATCGGCGTTCCGACGATCAACCTAGAGTCGCCCGATCCGAGGAAGCTGTTGCCGCCCGACGGGGTGTATGCGGTGCGGGTCAGGATCTTGGGCTCCAAGATCCTCGGGGGCATGATGAATCAGGGCGCGCGCCCCACATTTGGTGAACAGGCTCGCGCGCTCGAAGTGCATCTGTTCGATTTCGACGGCGAGCTGTACGGAGAGACGGTAGACGTGGAATGGGTCCGCCGCCTGCGCGATGTGCAGGCGTTCCCGTCCCGCGAAGCGCTGGTGGCGCAGCTCGAGCGCGACCGCCAGGCGGCGCAGGCGACCCTCAACCGATAGAGAGACTGATGGATAAGCGAATTCGCAATCGGCTCTGGATCATCGTGGGACTGGTCGGCCTCAGCGTGGTGTCGCTGGTGCCGCGCAACACGAAGCAGCGGGTCATCGATCGGGAGACCGGCCGCATGAAGGACACGACGGTCCGGCGGCTTCCGATCAACCTGGGGCTCGACCTCCAGGGCGGCATTCACCTGGCGCTCGAGGTCGATCAATCCAAGGGACCCGTCCCCGATTGCGCCGACGCGATCCAGCGCGCCGAGAAAGTCGTGCGCACCCGTATCGACGAGTTCGGGACGACCGAGCCTGTCGTGCAAATCCAGGGGAAGTGCCGGCTCATCGTCGAGCTCGCGGGTGAGAAGGACCCCGCGCGCGCCAAGAGCGTGATTCAGCGGACGGCGTTTCTCGAGTTCCGCATCACCGACATGAAGGGCCTGTTCAAGGATGCGCTGCCGCAGATCGACGCGGGGTTGCGCAAGGCGGGCGTGAAGGCGCGCGGCGCCAACGCCCCCTCGGCCGTCGCGCAGCTGTTCGGCGGGGACACCACCAAGGCGGCCCGCGATTCGGCTGCCGAGGCGAACACGCCGGGCGTGCTGTCGTCGCTGCTGTTTCAGGGGCAGCTCCCCGGCGAATTCCTCGTCCCCGAAGAGCAGTGGCCGCTCGTAGACAGCCTGATGAACCGGCCGGGCGTGACGTCGCTGATTCCGCGCGGCATGGAGCTCCGGTGGGGTGCCCAGTCCGAATCGCGCGGCGCCCGCGCCTATCGGGCGCTCTACGCGGTCGAATCCCGGCCGATCATCACGGGAGAAGAGCTGGTCAAGGCCTCCGCCCGGCGCGATCCCGTGACGAATGGGTCGGTCGTGACGTTCCAGCTCAGCCATCGCGGCGCCCGCAAGTTCGCGGATGAAACGGCGCGCCACATCGGCGACTACATGGCCATCATCCTCGATGGTCGAGTACAAGGACAGCCGCCGGTCATTCGCAGTCAGATCGGCGCGAATGGCCAGATCGAGCTTGGCAGCAAGCCGCTGCAGGAAGCGAGCGACTTGGCGCTGGTGCTGCGCGCCGGCGCGCTCCCCGCGCCGCTCACGATCGTGGACGAACGCGCCATCAGCGCCACGCTCGGTGCCGATTCCATCCACAGTGGAGTTGTCGCGGGCGTGGTCGGTGTCGTGCTCGTGATCGTCATCATGGTCGGCTACTACCGCCTGTCCGGTGCGCTGGCCGTCGCGGCGCTCACGCTGTACTGCCTGTTCACGCTCGCGGGCCTGGCGATGTTCGGGTTTACGCTGACATTGCCGGGGCTCGCCGGCTTTGTGCTCTCGATCGGCATCGCGGTGGACGCGAACGTGCTGATCTTCGAGCGCATACGTGAGGAGCTGGTCCACGGCAAGTCGCTGCGGCTCGCCGTGGATGACGGGTTCCTGCACGCCATGAACGCCATCGTGGATTCGAACGTCAGCACCATCCTGACGGCGCTCATTCTCTACGCCGTTGGGACCGGCCCGGTCCAGGGCTTTGCCATTACGCTGATCATCGGTATCGTCGCCTCGATGATCTCGGCGATCTTCGTGGTGAAGACGCTGTTCCTCATTTGGCTGAACCGGCGGCCTGACATGGTCACCCTGAGTATCTGATGATCAGACTCTTCGCGAACGCAAGCTACGACTTCATCAAATGGCGCCGTGTGGCGTTTTCCGTCACCGGCGGGATCATGCTGATCGGCGCGATCTTCCTCGTCACGCGCGGACTCAATTACAGCATTGAGTTCACCGGCGGAACGTCGGTGCAGTTCGAAGTCGCGCACCGGGTGGAGACGGGGAACATCCGGGCGGCGCTCGACCAGGTGGGCCTCCGGGGCGCCGACATCTACAACTTCGGGTCCGACACCTCGTACCAGGTGCGCGCCCGGCTCGGCAAGAATGCGTCCGAAGGCGACGCCGGCACACAGGCGGTCGCCGATTCCGTCGCCCGCGCGCTCGACCAGAGCGTCGGGCAAGGGAAATACCAAATCGCGCAACGCCAATCGGTGGGCCCGAAGGTGGGCCGCGAGCTGCAAGGAAAAGCTCTCCTCGCCATCCTGGTCAGCTTCCTCGTGACGCTGATCTATCTCGCGGTCCGGTTCGAATGGCGCTTTGGTCTGGCGGCTGTCATCGCGACCGCGCACGACATCGTCGCGACCATCGCCTTCATCAGCGTCATGCATCTCGAAGTGAGTCTCGTCGTGGTCGGCGCGGTGCTGACCGTGGTCGGATACTCGCTCAACGACACGATCATCATCTTCGACCGCGTGCGCGAAAACCTGCGCAAATACCGGCGCCAGAATCTGTACGAGATCCTCAATCTCTCGATCAACGAAACGCTGCCGCGGTCGGTGCTGACGCACGGGACCACGATCGCGACCACACTCTCGCTCCTGATCCTCGGGGGCGAGGTGATCCGGCCGTTCGCCTGGGTCATGTCGTTCGGAATCTTCACCGGCACGTTCTCATCGATCTACATCGCGGCGCCCGTGCTGCTCTGGATCGAGAAGCGCTGGCCCGGTGAGGATGCGCGCGGCGCGCGCGCGTTCGGTTCGCGCCCGGCCACGACGCCGTCGGCGCCCGCAGCGCCGGCGATGTCGTCGCAGCCTCGCACGCCGCAACCGACACGGTAGGACGGGCGCAGCATGCTGCGCCCCTACCTTGTGGACACCCATTGCCATTTGGGCGATGCCGCGTTCGATGCTGACCGCGATGCGGTCCTGGCCAACGCGAAGGCGGCGGGAGTCAGCCACGTCGTGGTGATCGGCGAGTCGTTGGCCGGCAGCGAGCGCGCGGTCTTGCTTGCGCGCGGCGGCGCGGGACGGTCGGCGACGGTCGGAGTGCACCCGCATGAAGCCAGCAAGTGGTCGGACGACGCACGGCGTCGTGTCCTGGATCTGCTCGCCGCGCCCGAAGTCGTCGCCGTGGGCGAGACCGGACTCGATTACCACTACATGCATTCGCCGCGTGAGACGCAGCGGCGCGCATTCGAAGCGCACTTGCAGATCGGGCGGGAGCTCGACAAACCGGTGATCGTCCACGCCCGCGATGCCGACGACGACATGGCCGCGATACTCCGCTCGGTTGCACCCGCCCAGCCGGTCGTCGTCCTGCACAGCTTTTCATCCGGTGACGCGGTCTGGGAAGCGGGCATGGCGAT
>WNGP01000425.1_pt1 | contig 32335 bp, 28 predicted proteins | sample 5407671 | NCBI WGS metagenome assembly WNGP01 (sample SAMN13153381, study PRJNA577476) | soil metagenome | isolation source: 40 cm soil or saprolite under Garry oak tree replicate 2 | place: USA:California | collected 2016-06-15 | reverse complement strand
CGCTCCGCGACTCGTCCAGGTACTGCAAGCGGGCTCGTACCTGGAGGTGGAGACGGCGCGGGCGCTCACGCTGGCGGTCGATGTGGGCGCGGGGGTGGGACGCGTCGCCGCGCAGGGAGCACCGCTCGGGCCATGGCGCCCGGCGCTGCGGGGATACGCTCTGGTCCTTCTGCCGCTCGCGGGTCGGACGCAACTGTCGCTCGAGGTCGAAGCCGAAGACTCGCCGGGCGCCGGCGAGGTCGCCACCAGTCCGTCGTGGCGCTATCTCTCCACCGCGCTCTCGCTACGGTGGTCGTTGCCCTAGCCGATCAGCGGCTGAGCCAATAGGACAGCTTCACGAGGAACGTGTTCTGGGGGTGCTGGTCGAAGAGCCGCTTGAAGTCGCTCGACATCGGACGCGTCACGTCCACGTCGTTCGGGTCGATCCGTCCTTGACTCCACACCACGAACAGCGTCGACCCGGGCCGGTACTCCCAGCGCAGCACCAGGTTCGAGTTGAACGCTTTGAAGTTCTCGTAGCCCGGCGTGGCCGCGAACGGCTGGAACCGGTCCACGTACTTGTCGGCGCGTGGGTTCGTGAGCTCGCGAACGTTCGAGTACGGCCCCTTGCTCACGAACGGTGACGCGTACGCCTGCACGGTGAGCGTCGGGCTCGCCGTGTAGTCCAACCGGAACGACACCGACGCCGTCTTCTGATCGAGGTGCGCGAACGTGTAGTGCGTGCCCGTGCTGTCGGTGACGATGCCGTGGAACTGCCGGTCGTTCACGTCGTGTGAGAGGCTGAGGCCAAGCGACGCGCGGAATTGCGTCGACACACGGAAGTCGACACTCGGGCTCACGTTGGTGCTCCTCGAGCGGCCACCATCCGACCGGACGTATTGGAAGAAAAGGGAGGGAATGATGGGGCGACGCTGGTCGCCCTCGAAGCCGGCCCAGGGAGCGACGTACGGATCGACGCGCACGGCCGGTCCGCCGCGCGCGACGCGATCGTCGAACGTCCCGCCCAGCTGGCCGACCGTACCCCCGAAGTGCACCCAATAGCGATTGTTGAGCTGGAAGTGAGCATTCGTGTTGGCCGCGCGCTCCTCCGGCAGTCCCTCGGTCGTCCACAACTGCCACCAGTTGAAGTTCCACTGGCCCTGCTGGAAGATGAACGCCGGCTTGCTCCAATACATGCCGGCCCAGGTGTTCCAGCTCTGCTGGTCGGCGCGGCGCAGGAAGCCGAGGTCGTTCGCCTCGAAACCCGGAGAGCGGCGCAGGTAGCTCGTCTCGAACTTGAGAAACCCGCTGATCCGCCCGAACCGGACCTCCTCGGCATTCCCCGACAGGCTGGTGCGCGTCGTGTCCAAGACCAGGCCGTCGTCGGGCCGCTGATAGAGGTGTACCGAGCTGCGCTGCGTCCGGGCGATCGCCGCGGCGGTACCCTCGACGCGGCTCAGGTCGACCGAACCGGTGAGTTGGTAATGCCCGCCTGGGAAGCGGTGGCGGAAGTTGAACGCGCCGACGTAAGCGCTCTTCCTGAGGAAGTCCTCGGTCCACTGATCGACACTGCGGTTCACCCCCGTCACCATCATGCCGATCCCGCTCTCGCCCTTGCGGAAGTCCTGCGTTAACCGCAAACCCCCGTAATTGGTGGTCGGCTGGAGGGTCTGCCCCAACGCGTTCGTCGAGTTGTTGGTCACGGCGTCGACCACGCCGACCGTGAGCCCACTGGGAAGCCGCCCCGTCACCTTGGCTGCGCCGAGGATCCGCGACGCGCTCCCCACCCGCCGGGAGTAGAAGAGCCCTTCCCCGTTGCAATTGACGGCGCTGCAGTTGACGCCGAACTGGAAGATGCCCGTCCCCTCGATGAAGAACGGCCGCCGCTCCTGGTAAAACGTCTCGAACGGACCGAGGTTGAGCACCGAGGGGTCGGCCTCGACCTGCCCGAAATCGGGGTTGATGGTCGCGTCGATGGTGATGTTCGACGTCAGGCCGTACTTGATGTCGGCGCCGGCATCGAGCTTCTGCGCCCGGTCGAAGCCCCCGCTCCCCATCGGCACGTTCTTCGTCACGAAGTAGGGCGCCAGCTCCACCCGTCGCGGTGCGGCGAGCCCGTCGAGACCCGTCACTTCCCCGAGCTGCGACATGAGGCCAGGGCGCGTCTGGCGAAACAGCGGCCAGCTCTCGCGCTCGGTGTAGCGGTCGATGTCGCGCCACACGCCGAACCCGAACGTGTTCGTCGGCCCCGGCGCGTAGCGCATCTGCGACAGCGGGATGCGGAATTCGGCAGTCCAGCCCAGCGAGTCGATCTGCGTCCCGGCCTCCCACACGCCGTCCCACGCGTCGTCCTCATTGGCGTCGTCGTAGACCGCGTAATCCCGCTTCACGCCGGCGGGATTCACCGCGAACTCGTAGCCGGTGCGGCGATCGTGGTAGGAATCGACGATGATCTTGAGCTGATCGGATGCCGTCCGGATGTCGCGCCGCGCGAGCAGCTTCAGGATGCTGTCCGGGTGCGGGTCGAAGGCGCGGATGAATACGTAGAAGTTGCGGGCGTCGTACGCGACCTTCACCTCCGTGCGGAAACTCGGCTCCCCGTCCTCGACCGGCCGGAACTGCCGGAACGACGAGATCGCGGGAGCGCGGCGCCAGACTTCGTCGTCGTCGCGGCCGTCGATCACCGGTGGCGTGGCGGCGCGAACCGCGATGGCACGGGTAGCGGAGGGAGGCTCCGAGGTCTGCAGGGCGAGCACGAGGACGGCAAGCGACGGCAATGGGGCCATGAATCGTCCGGGAGAGGGACCCTACTTTGGATGCTACGGGCGGGAAAAGGGTTGGTTTCGCGGAATCGGTCTCGCTACCCCCGTTTGCGTCGCTCCCCCACCCCCCGTCCCGCCTCGGTTCTCTGTTCGCCGCCCGCGTCCTCCCCGGCCGTGACCTGCGCTGGGAACAGCTCCGACCGCAGCCAGACGCCGGGAATCGGCAGCGTGACCGTGAGCTCCTGCGAGGCTCGTGCCGCACCGGCGCCGGCGGCGGTGAGGGCCGCCCGCCACTCGGGGGTCGTGTAATCGTCGGAGCGAAGCGGGAACGCGACGTAATTGCCCACCCGGCCCACGACCACGTTCTGGATGACGTCGGTCAGGGGCCGGCCCCGCGGGTCGCGCAGCTTGGCGAGCGCGAAGAAGCGCTCCACGGGGTCCCCGGCGGCGATGATGGATGCCGAGTAATACGGTAGATGAGACGCGATGTGCGCGTAGAGGCGCTGCTCCACGGCGGCGGGCGGCTCGTCCGCGCCGAGCACCTGGTCGACATCGCCGGCCAGCGAGCGATCGAGCAGGCTGCGGCGCAGCGCGTACCCGAAGCGCCGCACGACTTCGCGCGTCGCGATGTTCGGCAAGCGGAAGGGCACGAGCAGCGCGGCCCGCAGCCGAGGCGTCCGGACGATGACGCGGTAGCGTTCGACCGGCTCTACGAAGTGATACGTGAGCACACCCTCGGACCGCATGTTGCGGAGGGTGCGGACCGACCCGGCCGCCTTGTCGCCCTCGAGCTCCGTAACGCCGAGGGGACGGCGGCGCAGCGCCTCCGACATCTTCGCCGTGCGCTCCGCCAGCAGCCGGACGGTGTCCTGCGCCGCGCCGGCCAGATCGGAGGCGACGCAGGGCTCGAGCGGCACCGCGTCGACGCCGTCCCCGAGCTGGCGGGCACCCACCATCTTGGTGACGATCTGAAGGGGCCGGTCGTGCACCAGGGGTTTCTTGCGCCAGCGCCCGTCCGACACGACGACCTTCGCCTCGTCGCCCGGACCGAGTGAAACGCTGTACAACGTGTCCCCCGCCTGCGCGCCGAGCGACTGCCAGATTAACTCGAGCTCGAGCACGACCCCGTAGCGCATGGTCGTCGGATCGGGGGGCGGTGCGGCGATCTGAGCACCGTCAGGGGCGCCCGTAATCTCCCGGTCTTCGGGGAGCACGCCGACGCGCGCAAACCGTACCATATGGCCCGGTGGCGGCTGCGTCGCAGGAGAGGAAGCGGTGGGCGGCGCTGGCGCGGCAGGCGTCGTGGCGCCGACGAGCGGCAGGTCGCGGGGAGCGACGAGGGGAATCGGATCGTCGGGGAGCGAGCGGGCATCGAGCTCGATCGTCTCCTCGTTGCGCAGGCCGACGCGCAGCCGCACGCGGGCGTAGTCGTGCTTGGGGATCCGAACGAGGCCGTCGCCGTCACTGACCCAGTAGCCGCCGCCACGACCGCCCTCTTGGAGCACGCTGACCGGGACGCCGGGGACAGCTGCCCCGGTGTCTTGATCGACGATTCGGAACGTCCAAGAGTCCTGCCACCCGGTGGCCATAGTCGCTCAACTAGGCAAAGATGGGGCCCGTTGGGGAGGGGGAGAAGTAAGTCGTCTCAGAACAGTGAGTTACGGGTGAATGTCAGGCCGCGAGGCCATCGGCCGGCGCCTCGCTATTCAGCTCAAAGGGCGACAACGCCTCCACGAAGGCGATGTAGACCCGATCCGACCACCACGACCGGCAGCGCGTGATTTCCGCCATCCCCGCCTCCGGCGTCATCGCCTTGCGGTAGGGCCGCGACGTCGTCAGGGCGTCGTACACATCCACAATGCCCACGATCTGGGCCGAGATCGGGATCTCGTCGCCGCGCAGGCGGTCGGGGTAGCCGGTCCCGTCGTAGCGCTCGTGGTGCCAGCGGATGATCGGCTTCAGGTCCCACGGGAACTCGACCTTGGCGAGCAGCTCTATCCCCCAGACGGGGTGCATCTGCACGACCTCGTACTCGTCCCGCGTCAACGGTCCGGGCTTGTTCAGGATTTCGTGCGGGACCTTCACCTTCCCGACGTCGTGCAAGTACGCGCCCAGCTGGATGGCGGTTTGGACCTCCTCCTCCAGGCCGAGGGCGCGGGCGACCGCCACCGCGTGTTGCGCCACGCGCTCGCAATGACCGAAGGTGTACGTATCGCTCGATTCGATCGATTGCCCCCACTCCCGCACGACCGCCAGGTAAGTGGCCTCGAGCTCGGCCATCTTCCCGCCCACGTTGACGAGATCCCGGCGCGCTTCGAGACGAGCGAAGAGACGGTGCGCGGCGTTGAGGAGACTCAGGGCCTCCTGGTTGCGGCCGTTCGCTTGATAGAGGATCGCGAGCTCGCGCGACGCTTCCGCCTCCGCCAGCACCGCGCCGGCGCTCACGGCCAGCTCGATCGCCGAGCGCAGCCGCGACTCGGCGAGCGCGCTCCGGCCCGTCTCGCGGTACACGACGCCGAGCATGCGGTACGCCGCGGCCTTGAAGCTGCGCGCGTCGAGCTGATCGAACAGGGCGAGGGCTGCCTCGGCGTTGCGGCGCGCGTCCTCGTAGCGCGCGCGCGCGATGTGCACCTCGGCGTGATTGACGAGGCACAATCCCTCCAGCTGCACGTCCCCGGCGCGCGCGGCGATCTCGTAGGAGGCCGTGAAGTAGCCGTCGGCGCGGTCGAACTCGCCGCGGTCGGTGCTGACGATGCCCAGGTTGGCGTAGGCGACCGCGCAGCCGTGATCGTCGTTCGCGGCGCGGCACTCCTCGAGCGCGCGTTGGTAGTGCGCCAGCGCTTCGTCGAAGTCCCCCTGGATGTTCGCGACGATGCCGAGGTTCTGCTCGATCCGCGCCCCCAGCTCGCGGCTCTGCCGTCCCAGCTCCACCGCGTTGAGGAAATGCTTGCGCGCGGCGGCGAGGGCGCCCGCCGCCAGATCGAGCCCGCCCAAGGTGTTCAAGGCCTCTGCGGCGAGCAAGTCGTGGCCAGCCTCACGAGCGACGGCAAAGCTCCGGTCGCATAGGGCGCGTGCGATCGCCGACTCGTTACGGTGGTGGCGCACGACCGCTAGGCGCCGCAGGGCCTCGGACAGAACGACGCGATCGCCGCCGCGATCCGCGGCGGCGATGGCCGCCTCGTAACTGGCAATCGCTTCCGGAATGCAGGCGGCGCGCTCGCGCGCGCGCGCCTCGTGCAGCAGGTCGGCCGCAGGACGTGACTGCAAAACTGCGGTCACCGACACCTCACCACGCGATCACGTACTCAGAGAAGTGGTTGACCTGCCCCGTGACCTTCTTGCTGAACAGATTGTCGACGGAGAGCAGGTACTCGAGGATGTCGAGGAGATTGCTGGTATAGGCGATCCGCTTAGGAAGCAGGCTGCCCAGCAGGTTGCAGTTCGCGTAGCTCATCGTGAGGTACGCGGGTTTGGCGAACCGCAGCCCTTCGGGCTGGAAGCGGATGCCGTTGACCCCCTGTCCGGTCACGATCGTCGCCGTAATGGAAGTCGGCCGGGCGAGGGCCCCCGCCGGAATCCGAATGGCGTGCGGGCCCACGGTGATACTGCCGCCCGCCGAGCCGATCGTCTGGGTGGCCGAGGCCGCGGGCAGGGCCGAGCACTGGAGTAAACCGGTCGGACGGAGCAGGTCGCCGATGAGCGAGGCGTTGGGTGCTTGAACTGTCGCCGGGGCGGTGGGCGCGCTGTCGCTGCACGAAGCAATGACGCAGACGACTAAAGCGACCATCAGGAAACGGATGGCCTTCATTTTCCTACCATTCTCCTCGAGGGCGCGGGGAGTCAGGGGGATCTAGGGACGGGACAATTGTACTGACGTCGTACCGATTTCGTCGTGATTGCGGTCACACCGTTGCGCCGCCCCGCCCGAGACTACAGCGTTACTGCCATGCGCCGCCAAACCCTCGTTTCGATTTCGGCTTTTGTCGGTTTCGCGCTTTTCGCCGAGCCGGTCGCCGCTCAAGACTGGGTCCGCACCGACACGCTCATCCCGATGCGTGACGGAATACACCTATTCACTGTGATCGTCGTCCCACGCGGCGCCCAAGGACCGCTCCCGATCCTGATGACGCGCACGCCCTACGAGGCCAGCGGCAACGCCGGCATGGCGCAGCGCGCCAACGAGTTAGGACTGGGCGGCTACATCCTCGTCTTCCAGGATATCCGCGGCCGCTTTCGCTCGGAGGGAACGTTCGACATGAACCGGCCGCCCCGCTCCGGGCACGCCGGCACCGACGAGAGCACGGACACCTACGACACGATCGACTGGCTCGTGAAGAACGTGCCGAACAACAACGGGCGCGTCGGCATCTACGGCGTCTCCTATCCGGGCTGGCTCACGTCCGTCGCCGGCATCGGCGCTCACCCGGCCCTCAAGGCCATCAGTCCTCAGGCGCCGATGGGCGACACGTGGATGGGCGATGACTTCTTTCATCAAGGAGCCTTCCGGCTCACCTACGGGCTCGAGTACGCCTGGATGATGGAGGCGTCCACCGACCTGAGCGTGACGCCGTCACCGGCGCGCTACGACACGTTCGAGTGGTACCTCTCTTTTCCGACGCTTGGGGCGCTCGCGAAGGCCGTCGGAGCGAACGGGTGGCCGTCGTGGCGCCGCTTCGTCGCGCATCCCGCGTACGACACCGCCTGGCAAGCTCGTTCGCTCCCCCGCTACTTCACGCACACGACCGTCCCGACGCTCACCGTGGGTGGATGGTGGGACCAGGAAGACGAATACGGGCCGCTCGCGAGCTACGCGGCGCTGGAGCGGAGCGACTCGACGGGGATCAATCATCTGGTCATGGGCCCGTGGTATCACGGCCAGTGGTCCGGCGATTCCGGGGTCGCGCTCGGCAACGTGCGCTTCGGGCGCGCCACGGGCGTCGAGTACCGGGCGCTGCAATCGAAGTGGTTCGGCTATTGGCTCAAGGGCGAGGGCGACGGCAAGGTCGCCGAGGCGACGTTGTTCGACGCGGGGACGAACACCTGGCGCGAATTCGACAGCTGGCCGCCCGCGACCGCGGCGCACCGGCATCTCTATTTCGGCGCCAACGGCTCGTTGTCGTTTACGGCGCCGGCCGACACCGCAGGTAGCGATTGGTTCGTCTCCGATCCGGCGCGTCCCGTTCCCTACCGGCCCCGGCCGGTGGAGCGCACCTACTCGCCGACATCTCGCTGGCGGCGCTGGGAGACGGAGGACCAGCGCTTCGTGGACGGGCGGCAGGACGTGCTCACCTGGCAGACCGCGCCGCTCACCGAGGACGTGACCGTTGCGGGGAACGTGGTCGCGCACCTGTTCGCGTCGACCACCGGCTCGGACGCCGACTGGGTGGCGAAACTGATCGACGTGTACCCGGACACGATCCCCGACCGCCCGACGCTGGGCGGCTACGAGCTGATGGTGACGGGCGAGATCATGCGCGGGCGGTACCGCCAGAGTTGGGAGCACCCCGCGCCGATCAGGCGGAACGCCGTGCTCCCGTTCACCGTGGACCTGCATCAGCAAGCCTACACGTTCAGGCGGGGCCACCGCATCATGGTGCAGGTCCAGAGCACCTGGTTCCCGCTGTACGACCGCAACCCGCAAACGTTCGTACCCAACATCTTTACGGCGGGCCCCGAAGCGTATCGGGCGCAGGTGCACCGGGTGTATCGCACGGCCCGGTATCCGTCGAATGTGGAGGTGGACGTCCTGCCCTAGCCTACTTGCGCAGGTAGGCGTCCGTCTTGTCCAGCCAGTCCTGCCGCGGCGGGCAGAAGATATCCAGGTCGAGCGTGTCTTCGAGCGCGCGCGCTGCGTGGGGGACATTCGACGGCAGGTGGAGTACTTCACCGGCCCGAATGATCTCCCTACGCGCCCCGTCCTCGCCGATCTGAAACTCGAGGGCCCCCTCGAGGATGTAGGTGAACTGCTCGTTCTCGTGATGGTGCTTGGGGACGACGCATCCCTTCTTCAGGTAGACATGCGCCAGCATCCCGCGCACCCCGGTAACGAGTCGGCGGGACAGCAGGTCGTTGAGCTGTTCCTTCGGGATGTCGTCCCAGCGGAACTTGGTGGCGGCGGCGTCAGTCACGTTTGGCGGTCTGGAAGATCCGCAAGTATTTCCCGTACCCCTCGTCCGCCAATCGCTCGACCGGAATGAACCGCAGCGCCGCCGAGTTGATGCAGTAGCGCAGGTGCGTCGGGGCCGGGCCGTCGTCGAACAGGTGGCCGAGGTGTGAGTTGGCGTGCGCCGAGCGGACCTCGGTGCGCTCCATGAAGAGCGACCGGTCGCTCTTCTGCTTGATGTTCTCCGCCTCGAGCGGGCGCGTGAAGCTCGGCCACCCTGTGCCCGACTCGAACTTGTCGAGGGAGCTGAACAGCGGCTCACCGGAAACGACGTCCACGTAGATCCCGGCCTTGTGGTTGTCCCAATACTCGTTCTGGAACGGCCGCTCGGTGACCTCGTGCTGTGTGACCTCGTACTGCAACGGCGTCAACCGCTGCCGCAGCTCGGCGTCGCTCGGCTTCGGCTTGTTCATGATGGCTCCCTCCCCCTCCGCGTGCGTCGTATCGCCGCCCCAGATCTGCTGCAGGATCCGGTCACGACCGCAGCCGGTCCGATACAGCCCGTACCTGACGGGATTCTTCTTGGCGTAGTCCTGATGATACTCCTCCGCCGCATAGAACGGGCCGGCCGTGAGTATCTGCGTGGCGACGTCGCGATGAAAACGGTCGATGATCTGCTGGCGCGCCGCGCTCGCGGCCCGCCGCTGCTCGGCGCCGCGGACAAAGACCGCGGTGTGATAGTTGGGGCCCGTGTCACACGCCTGCCCGTCCGCCTGGAACGGGTCGATGTTGTGCCAGAAGGTCCAGAGCAGCGCCTCGTAGCTGATCTTGGCGGGATCGTAGACGACCTGCACCGACTCGAGATGGCCGGTGTTGCCCTCGACGACAGCGATGTAGGAGGGGTTCTTCGTCGTGCCGCCCATGAACCCGGACGTCGCCGAGATCACGCCGGGCAGATCGTCGTAGGCGTGCTCCATCGTCCAGAAGCAGCCGCCGGCGAACGTGGCCGTGTCGAGGCGGGCGGGTGCCGCCACCAGGGACAATGCCACGACGAGCGCGATATTCATGCGCTGAATCTGCCGACCCCACCCGCCCGGCGGAAGTGTGGCGGCGCATTCTTAGAGGTTTCTCATTCGATTCACATTGCTCCCGCCCGGCCGCCCGTCGTAGGTTAGCGCGTGCAGATTCTTCTTGTAGAAGACGACCGCGACCTGCGGCGCTTCCTGAGCAAGGCCTTCCGCGAAGAGGGCTACGGCGTTACCGAAGCCGAGAACGGCGATCGCGCGCTCGAGAAAGCGCTGGGCGGCGCCTACGGCTGCGTCGTGCTCGACGTGATGCTGCCGGGGCGCGACGGCTTCAGTGTGGTAACCGAGCTGCGAGCGCGCGGCGTCTTTACACCCGTCCTGCTGCTCACCGCCCGCGACGAACTGGAATCGCGCGTACGGGGTCTCCAAGGCGGCGCCGACGACTACCTCACCAAACCGTTCGACCTCGCGGAATTGCTGGCGCGCGTCCACGCGCTGATTCGCCGCGCCGAGCTGCGGCACGCCGATGCCACGGTCACCGCGGGCGACCTGGTGCTCGACCCGCTGACGCGCAGGGTGACGCAGGGCGGGCGCGTGGTGGATCTGAGCCCGCGCGAGTTCGCCCTGCTCGAGTTCCTGATGCGTAACGCCGGCCGTTCGGTGTCGCGCTCCCGGATCGCCGAGGCGGTGTGGAACTATCAGTTCGATCCCGAGACGAACGTGGTAGACGTGTACGTCAACTACCTCCGCAAGAAGCTGAGCTTCGCGGGCCGCTCGGCGCCGATCCGGACGGTGCGGGGCGTGGGGTACCGGCTCGACAAGGAGGGCGGCGCGTCATGAGCGAGCGCCGCCTCGGCACACTGCTCACGCGGCGGTTCACACGCGCGGCCTGGACCGCCCTCGCGGCGTACGCGCTGCTGGTCGTGGCCCTGTTCGCCGTCGCCGCCGAGATGGCGTTGCGCCGCTCGCTCGAGCACTCCGCCGACCTCACCCAGTCACTGCTCGGCGCCTACCGCGACTCGACGCCCGAGCCCGGCGGCGTCATGCCGTCGGCGCTGGCCGACCGCCTCGTCGCGATGGGCGGCCAGGTGATCATTACCCGCACGACTACCGACCCCGGCGGCAAGCAGGAGGTCTATTTCGTTTCGGCCGACATGCCGGCCCGCCGGCTCGAGGGCTTGCCCGCCAATGCTTCGCCCGAGGACGTGCGCCGCGCGCTGCTCGCGGAGATTGCGCAGCGCGCGCGCTGGCGCTACCGCGTGCTGCACCGCGCCACGGGCGCGTTCGACATCTACGTCGTGGCGAGCCGGGAATCCTACCTCGTAGCCTTGGCCGCTCTCGTCGGCGCCGCGGCCCTGCTGCTTCCGGCCGCGGGCTTCGCCGTCGCCCGGGGCGCGCGCCAGGCGGTCGCGGGCGCCCTGGGCCCGCTCGAGCGCGTGGCCGCCGAGACGCGCGCGATCGGCCCGGCGGAGCTGGGCACGCGGCTCACCAGTCCCACGGGCCAGGCGGAAGTCTCGGAGCTCGCCGACAGCGTCAACCGCATGCTCGAGCGGGTGGACCGCGCCCATCGCGCTCTCCAGGCGTTCACGGCGGACGCGAGCCACGAGCTGCGCACACCGCTCACGCATCTGCGCGCCCAGGTGCAGTGGGCGGCAGCCGAGGGCCGCAGTGAAGCGGAGACGCGCGAGGCGCTCGGAGCGATGGAGCGCGTACTCGACCAGACGGCGAAGGTAGTGGAAGAGCTGCTGCTCATCGCCCGCGGGGAGAACCGGCAGCTGGCGCTGGCGCTCGCGCCCTTCGCACTTACGGCGGTGGTGGACGAAGTCCGCGAGATCACCGAAGCGATGGCCCTGGAGCGCGACCTCGCGGTGCAAGCGCCGGCCTCACCGTCGCGCTGGGCGCTGGGCGACGCCAATCGCACGCGTCACGTGCTGCTCAACCTCGCCTCGAACGCCGTCCGCTACACCTCCAGCGGCACCATCGCCTTCGGCTTCGAGACGAACGACGACATGGTCGGTGTGAGCGTGCGCGACACTGGGCCGGGCATCGCGCCCGAGCATGTGGAGCGGATCTTCGACCGGTTCTTCCGGGTGGATCAGTCGCGCAGCCGCGACCTGGGCGGGAGCGGGCTGGGTCTCGCCATCGCGCGACTCCTTGCCGAGCTGCAGGGGGGGCACATCACGGTCGCCAGTACGCTGGGTGAGGGGAGTACGTTCACGCTGTGGCTGCCGGCCTCGCCGCCCCCCGCCCCCACGCCCTGACCCCCTCTCCGCAACGCGGAGAGGGGGAAGCAATGAGGGTCGAGGTCTAAAAGGCCGCGAGGCCCCGAGTCCCGGCCGGGAGGCCGGCGATCGGACCGAGCGCCGTGAGATGCCCGTCCGCCTGAACCCGGAACGCCTGGATCGCCGGAGCCGCGCCGACCTGCAGCACGTACAGGTAGCGGCTGTTCCCACTGAGAGTGATGTCGTTGACACCGCCGCTCACGAGCGCAGTCGCCCCGTCCGCATCGAGCAACCTGATCGAGCCGTTCGGCGCGACGGTGAAGCCCGAAACCGAGCCGGAGCCGTTGCCGGTGTAGCCGAAGCGACCATCGTTGGTGACGACGGCCCAGCAGGGCGCACCCTGGTGCGTGAGCACCGCACCGCTTGCGACGCCGAGCACGCCGTCCTTACTGAGCACGTAGGACGACGCCGAGCCGGGAGCCGCGGCTTCAGACACAAACAGGACATTCCTGGGACCGAACGCGAACCCGAACGGCGTTCCGCCGGCCGACGTCGCCGAGGTGCGCCCGCCGGCCACGCCGCCCGCGTCAACGGAGAACACGTCGAGCAGACTCGTCGCCTTTTCGGTCACGACCAGGTGACGGCCGTCGGGGCTGAACGACACCTGCGCCGGCCCCGCGTTAGTGCTGGAGAGCGCTTGGGTAGAACCGGGGATTGCGGCGAGTGCGCCGTTGTTGGCGACCGTAAAGCCGCTGATGTTGCCGCTACCACCGGCGTTCAGCACGTACACCAGGCGGCCGTGCACGGTCAGGCTGATCGGCAGCGTGCCGCCCGACGCGGTGCGGCTCGCTAGCGACAGACCCGCGGACCCCACCGTGAACACCGAGACGTCGTTGGATCCCGCGTTGACAGCGAACAGTAGCCGTCCGTCGTGGCTCAAGGCGATGCTACCCTGTGAGCCGAGGCCCGCGCCGGTACCGGTCCCGCCGGTCGCGACGCTGCCGGCGGCCGTGAGCCGGCCGTCGGCGCCGCGCGTGAAGACGGCGACCCCGTTACCGGCGACCTGGTTGGTGAGGGTGTACACCGCGCCCGGACCCGTGTCGCCGGATTCCGTGACCGACGCATCGAGCGATGCGGCCAGACTCGTGACGCTGCCATTCGGTTCGCACGCGGCGACCGCCGCGGCGAGAAATGCGAGGAATGCGATGCGACCGTTCATGGTGCGAAGCCTCCGGAAAGTGGTGATGACTCTGTCCCGTTGTCCGGAAGTAACGCGATGGCGTGACGGGACGGATCTGCCCCTAACGGGTTATGAGAGAGTTCTCACACTGGTCTCACCGCACCTTGACCACCTCGGCAACGGCGCCTAGTCTCCCGCCCCATGCTCGGCGCCCAACTGCCGCTCGTCAGCGTCCTGCCGTTCGTTGCGTTGCTGCTGGCGATCGCGCTGGCCCCCCTCGTCGCTTCGCACTGGTGGCACGCCAACCGGAACAAGGCGCTCGTCGCGGCCCTGGTCTCGCTCCCCATCCTGTTTCAATTGGGAATGGCGATGGGCGAGCCGGGGCGCGCGGTGCTGGCGGAAAAGGCCCACGAGTACATCGGGTTCATCGTGGTGATCGGCGCGCTGTTCGTCATTACGGGGGGCATCACGATCGAGGGATCGCTGTCCGGCACCCCGCTCGTCAACACGGGCGTGCTCGGGCTTGGCGCCGTGCTCGCGAACGTGTTGGGGACGACGGGCGCCTCGGTGCTCCTCATCCGCCCCTTACTCCGGGCGAACAAGTCCCGGCGACAGACGGCGCACATCGTCGTCTTTTTCATCTTTATCGTGGCGAACTGCGGCGGACTGCTCACGCCGGTTGGTGACCCACCCCTGCTGCTCGGCTTCCTCAAAGGCGTGCCGTTCGACTGGACGCTGCGGCTGTGGCCCCAGTGGCTCACGACGACCGGCGTCTTGCTGGTGGTCTTCAACGTGTGGGATCAAGTCGTGTTCGATCGCGAGGAGCGCGCGCGACCCGGCTCGCAGCTCGAGCAGGTAATGGTGCACGAGCCGCTGCGCGCGTATGGCATGACGAGCGTCGGGGCGCTCATCGGCGTCCTGTCGACGATCGTCGGCGCCGGCCAGGCCGCCGCAGCGGGCCGCCCCTGGGCCACAGGTACACAGGAGGCGATCATCGTCGGCCTCGCCGGCCTGTCGTACATCGCGACGCCGCGCGACGCGCGCGAGCGCAACGGCTTCACGTTCGGCCCGCTGGTCGAGGTGGCGGTGCTGTTCGCGGCGATCTTCGTGACGATGGCGCCGGCGCTCGAGATCCTGAACGCGTGGAGCCAGGGCGCGCGCACCGTTCTCGGGATGCGCTTCGGCGTCTCGCAGCCCTGGGAGTTCTTCTGGGCTTCGGGGTCCCTCTCGAGCGTGCTCGACAATGCGCCGACGTATCTCACGTTCGCCGCCAGCGCGGCAGGGCTTCAGGGCGTGCCGGCGCACGGTCCGTTCATCGGAGCGCTCACCCACAATCCCGAAGCGGCGCGCATCCTCGCGGCGATCGCGACGGGATCGGTGTTCATGGGTGCCAATACTTACATCGGTAACGCGCCCAACTTCATGGTCAAGGCGATCGCCGAGGAGAACGGCATCAAGATGCCGTCATTCTTCGGGTACATGGCCTACAGCTGCGGCATTCTCCTGCCCATCTTCGTCGCGGTCACCCTGCTGTTCTTCAGACCCTGAGGCTCTGTATCATTATGCGCATGAGAGCGGCGCTGACGGGATTAGTTCTGCTCACTGTGTTGCAAGGGGCGCCGGCCCCTGCGCGGGATGACGGCCAGTGGCGCATGCCGGGGCGAGACTACGCCGCCACGCGCTACAGCGGGCTCGCGTCGATCACGGCCTCCAACGCGCAGCGACTCCGTCCCGTGTGGAGCTTCTCCACGGGCGTCCTGGGCGGGCACGAAGGCCAGCCACTCGTCGTCAACAACACGATGTACGTCGTCACGCCCTTCCCCAATGTGCTGTACGCGTTCGATCTGACCCAGGACGGCTACCCGCTCAGGTTCAAGTACCGTCCCGACGTGAATCCTTCGGCCGTGGGCATCGCGTGCTGTGATGTCATCAACCGCGGCGCGGTGTACGCCGACGGCAAGATCGTGTACAACCTGCTCGACGGACATACGGTCGCCGTGGACGCGGCGACCGGCAAAGAACTCTGGAAGACGAAGATCGCCGACCTCGGCGAGGGCGAGACGACACCGATGGCGCCGTTCGTGGTGGGGAACCGCGTCATCGTGGGCCCCTCGGGCGGCGAGTTCGGCATCTACGGCTGGGTGAAGGGGCTCGATCTCGCGACCGGCCGCATCGTCTGGACGGCCCACAATATGGGACCGGACAGCCTGATGCTGGTGCGGCCGGGGACCTTCAAGGGTGGCGTGAACGTTGGGCTTACCACCTGGACAGGCGAGTCGTGGCAACGCGGCGGGGCACCGGTGTGGGGCTGGATCTCGTACGATGCCGAGCTCGACCTGATTTACTACGGCGTGGGTAATCCGGGTCCTTACAACCCCGAGCAGCGCCCGGGCGAGAACAAGTGGACGAACAGCGTGCTGGCGCGGCGGCCGGGGGACGGCGCGCTGGTCTGGGCCTACCAGTTTACGCCGCACGACAACTGGGACTATGACTCGAACGCCGAGATGATCCTCGCCGATCTCGCGATCGGCGGCCGGCGGCGCAAGGTCCTCGTCCATTTCGACAAGAATGGGTTCGCGTACACGCTGGATCGCGCCACGGGCGAGGTGCTCGTCGCCGAGCCGTTCACGCACGTGACCTGGGCCAAGGGGATCGACCGGGCAAGCGGGCTGCCGATCGTCGATTCGACCAAGCTCACCGGCGCCTCGCGCGGCAACATCGAGGGCATCTGTCCCAGTCTCGAGGGCGGCAAGAGCCCCGCGTCGCCGTCGGCATTCTCGCCGCGCACCGGGCTCTTCTACACGGCCACGAACAATCTCTGCATGACCTACCAGGCCACACCGGTGTCGCACATTCGGGCCACGCCGTTCATCGGCGCCACCACGCCGTACACAGCCGGGCCGGGCGGGTACATGGGGGCGTTCATCGCGTGGGACGCCGCGCGCGGCCGCAAGATGTGGGAGATCAGAGAAAAGTTTCCTGTCTGGAGCGGCACCGTGGTGACGGCCGGAAACGTCGTGTTCTATGGCACGCTGGACGGTTGGTTCAAGGCCGCCGATGCGACGACCGGCCGCGAGCTGTGGAAGTTCAAGGTGGGCTCGGGCGTGGTGAGCGCGCCCATCAGCTACCGCGGACCGGACGGAAAGCAGTACGTCGCCGTGTACTCCGGGATCGGCGGCGACTGGTTCCTGTTGTCGGGCGACGTGCGCTCCGACGATCCTGCCGACGTGCGGCCGCCCGCCGATTTCGCGCCGGACCTCGCGCGACACACGAGCCAGGGGGGGATGGTATGGATCTTCGGCCTGTAGGGGCGCTGGTTGTCGCCGCAGCGTGCGGCCGATCGGGCGCCGGCTCCTCCCCTCCACCGTCTGTACGCTACGCCAACCATGTGTCCGCCGGCGGCGTGCTTCCACAGGCGGGCACGCTCGAGAATCCGTTCGCGGACTCGGGATCCGTCAACCAAGGCGCGCAACTGTTCGTTGCGATGAACTGCGACGGCTGTCACGGCGGCGGGGGGACGGGGTGGGTGGGTCCGAGTCTCGTAGACGGGCGCTGGCGCTATGGCGGCGAGGATGGCGTCGTGTTTCAGTCGATTTACTACGGACGGCCGCGCGGCATGCCGGCCTATGGCGGTATCCTCTCCGCCGGTGTGATCTGGAAGATCGTGGCCTACATCCGGGCGCAGCCCGTGCCGAAGGTGGTGCCCACGCAATCTTGGTGACGCGTCCCGACCTGCTCAGTGGCGGCGGCCTCCGCCACTCCGCGACCCACCGCCGCCCCGCGACCCCCCACCCCCACCCCCACCCCCACTCCGCGTTCCGCCGAATGCCGGGCCCCCGCGTCGGCCCCCACCTCCTGACGGCCGCGACATGGTCGGGCTCCCCCCCCGGCTCCAGCCGCCGCGTGGCGACATGGTGGGGCCGCGCCCGCGTGGCTGGACGCCGCGTGGCGCCAGTGAGCCCCGGGACATGGCCACGGGGTTCGCTGCGCCGAAACGACGACGCGGTTCAATTCCAGTCACCTGTACGCGGTCGCGCGGTATGACGAACCGCGAGCCACCAAAACCCCTGGGCCATGCCCCCGGGTACCGAGTGTAGCCGTACGGCCTGTAGATGTACGGCCGATTGAAGTAGAAGGCCGAGTAGCCGAAGCCAAACCCAGAGCACGCTGCGCTCCAGCCCCAGAACGGATCGTAGCAGAACGGGTCGTAGCCGTAGCCGTACGGATACCCGAAGGAGAGGCCGAGCCGGAACCGGTACGGATAGCCGTATCCGTAGTAGCCGGCGCCGTAATAGTCGGAGCCGTACCCATAGCGCGACGCGATCTCACGCCCCACGACGTATGTGGCCGCGTCGTACTCGAAATGCGTCTCACCGGCCATGCGGCGTGCGATGTCGAGCAGGCCCGCGAGCGGGTCGTCGCGCAGCTCGGAGTTGCCCGCGCCGAGCGTGCGGTAGTCCCAGTGGTCGTTGCGCACAAACGCATCGTAGCTGAGCGGGTCGGGCGAGAGCACCGCCACCACCGTCCCGGAGCCGTCGCCGGCGTCCACGAGGAAGGCCTCGCGGTCCGAGCGGCCGCGGATCTCGACGCGTTTGCCGCCCCGCACGAAGTCGTCGTCCGAGGGATCGAGCGGGAACAGGACGCGGACTCGTCCTTCCGGGTCGGTGTGCAACACGACGAGGTGACCGTCCTGAGCCGTCTCGACGTAGACGCGGGCGCGGTCGCCGCGGGTGAATTGTTCGTGATTGAGATCGACGCGAACGGGGGGGGGATCGTCGCCTTGCAACGCAGGGCCGGCGAGCGACAGCAGCAGCAGTGGCAGGATCATGGGCGCCTCCTAGGGAAAAGATATACCCCCCGGCGCCAGAGAAGGCGAGGCCGCGTCGGCCAGGCGTTGCGAGCCGGCACGTGCGCAGCTTGCGCAGTTCCGATGGCGGCGATACGTTGGCGCCTGCGATTCCCCAAAACACATGCGGATTCCGCCGTTCCACAAGGTCCGGCCCGCGTCTCTGACGTGGCCCGTAAGGGCGGCACTGCTGTTCGCCGCCTACTTCGTCATTGCTAAACTGGGCTTGCGGTTCGCGACGATCGGGGAGTCGATCTCTCCCGTCTGGCCACCCACCGGCTTCGCCATCGCGGCCCTGCTCCTCTTCGGCTGGCGCTACTGGCCGGCGATTCTCGCCGGGGCGTTCCTCGCGAACGTCACGACGCATGTCCCGCTCCTCGCCGCGGCCGCCATCGGCTGCGGAAACGCCGGTGAGGCGTTGGTCGGTGCGTACTTGATGCGCGGCCGAGTGCAACTGGACGAACCGGGCGCGGTGCGGAATCTCGTCCTGTTCGCCGCTCCCGGCGCGGCGCTCGTGAGTGCCGTGACCGGAGTGTCGGCCCTGGCAGTCACCGGGGCGCTCCCGACGGGTGGGTTTCTGTCGGCGTTCGGGTTGTGGTGGGCTGGCGATGTGGCGGGCGCGCTCACGGTTGCGCCGCTGATCCTCAGCTGGGCCGCGCCGTCGCCCAGTTTTACGGGCCGCCGCACGCTCTTGGAGATGGTCGCGCTGGCGATCGGCTGCGTCCTGTTGTCGCTCCTCCTGCTCGGCCGTCTGCTCCCCCTCTCCTTCCTGCCACCCTCCTCGTATCCGTACCTGCTGTTTCCGCTCGTGATCGCGGCGGCCGTCCGCGCCGGTCCGCGCGGCGCCGCGCTCGCGACGATGATGGTGGCCCTCGTCGCCGTCGGCGGAGCCGCCCAGGGCGGCGGCCCGTTCGCGCTGCGGACGCTGCCGAGCACCGCGGCCGTGCTGCTCGTGTACATCGCGGTGTTGGCCGTGACGGGCCTCGTGCTCGGCGCCGAATCGGCCCATCGCCGGCATGCGGAAAGCGCGCTCGTCGATGCGCACGAGAACCTGCGCGCGATCGTGCAGAGCGCGCCGCTGGCGATCTACACGCTCGGGCCTGCGGGGACGGTGCTCACCTGGAATGCCGCCGCCGAGCGCCTGTACGGGTGGAGCGCCGCCGAGGTGCTGGGCCGGACGCTGCCGACGACGCCCGAGGGCGAGCAGATGACGCTCCGCAACAACGCGCTCGGCGGCCACGCGCTCACCGGCCTCGAGGTCACCCGCCGGCGCAAGGACGGATCGGAAATCACGATCAACCTGTCGCTCGCCCCGCTGCACGGACCGGGCGGCGCGATTGTCGGCGTGCTGGCGATCGCCGCCGACCTGACGGCGCTACGCCAGCTCGAGGTCCAATACCGCCAATCGCAGAAGGTCGAAGCGGTGGGCCAGCTCGCGGGCGGGATCGCCCACGACTTCAACAACATCCTCACCGCGATCCTGAGCACGACGCAATTGTTGCTCAAGGAGCTGCCGCGCGGGTCCGCGGCACGGCGGGACGTCGAGGAGATCGCTGATTCGGCGCGCCGTGCCACCGGCCTCACCCGCCAGCTGCTCGCCTTCAGCCGCCGCCAGGTGCTGGAGCTCAAGTCGCTCGACTTGAACGCACTGGTGGACGATCAGGAGCGGATGCTGCGCCGGTTGCTTCCGGAAAACGTCGAGCTCTGGACCGCGCTGTCCGCCGATCTTGGTACGGTACGCGCCGACGCCGGCCAGCTGGAGCAGGTTTTCATGAACCTGGTCGTGAACGCGCGCGACGCGATGCCGCTGGGCGGCGTCATCACGATCACGACCACAAACGTCGACATCGACCGGCCGTATCTGGAGGGATCGGTACCAGTCCGGCCCGGCCGGTACGTACTGCTCGGGGTGAGCGACACTGGCGTGGGGATGGACGCGAACACGTTGAGCCACGTGTTCGAGCCGTTCTTCACAACCAAGGAGCCCGGCAAAGGCACGGGGCTCGGCCTGGCGACCGTGTACGGCATCGTGAAGCAGACTGGGGGCTACATCTGGGCCGACAGCGCGCCGAACCGGGGAGCGGCCTTCAAGATCTATCTCCCCCGCGTGGAGGACGCCCTCGCCGCGACACCAGATCTCGAGGCCGGGGCGCCGTCACTGAACGGCAAGGAGACCGTGCTGCTCGTGGAAGACGAGATGGAGGTCCTGCGCACCATGCGTCGCGGGCTCGAGGCGCTCGGCTACACGGTGCTCGCGGCCAAGGGCGGCCCCGAGGCGCTGGCGTTGGCGGCGCGCCACGAGGGGACGATTCACTTGCTCATCACCGACGTCGTCATGCCGGGGATGAACGGCCGCGACCTGGCCCTGGGACTCGCCGCCACGCGCCCCGACACGAGGGTGCTGTACGTCTCCGGCTACCCCGACCAGTCGGTCGTGCACCAGGGCTTGCTCGCTCCCGGGCTGGCGTTCTTGCAGAAGCCATTCGCGCCCGACGGCCTGGCGCGCAAGATCCGCGAGGTATTGAAACCCGTCACCCGTTAATGGTGCGCATCGCGGCTTCCGAATAGCGCGCCCCCGCCGCCACGCCTCTCGGCGCCACCTCGGCAATGCGCCGCAGGTCGGACTCCTTGAGTGTGAGGTCCGCCGCGCCGACGTTCTCCTCGAGGAAGGTGCGACGCTTGGTGCCCGGGATGGGCACGATGTCGGGACCTTGCGCGAGCAGCCAAGCGAGCGCCAGCTGAGACGGCGTGCAGCCTTTGTCCAGCGCCAGATGCTCCACTCGCGCCACGAGATCCAGGTTCTTTTGGAAGTTCTCCCCTTGGAAGCGGGGATGATTGTGGCGCCAGTCGTCCGCGGCGAGGTCTTCGGGCTTCCTGATCTTGCCGGTGAGCCACCCGCGCCCGAGCGGACTGTAGGGCACAAAGCCGATCCCGAGCCCGCGGCACGTGGGCAGTATCTCGTCCTCGGGGTCGCGGCTCCAGAGCGAGTACTCTGTCTGCAGGGCGCTGATCGGGTGGACGGCGTGGGCGCGACGGATCGTCGCCGGCGAGGCCTCGGAGAGGCCGAGGTAGCGGACCTTGCCGGCGCGCACGAGCTCGGCCATCGCGCCGACGGTCTCCTCGATCGGCACGGCGCGATCCACACGATGCTGGTAGTACAGGTCGATGTGATCCAGACCGAGCCGCCGTAGCGACGCGTCGCACGCGGACCGCACGTACTCGGGGCGGCCGTTTTGGCCTACGAATTTCCCGTCCGGTGTGCGCACATTGCCGAACTTTGAGGCGAGGACGACGCGGTCCCGCTGCTTGGCAATTGCCTTGCCGACGAGGATCTCGTTTGTGAAGGGCCCATACACGTCGGCCGTATCGAGGAACGTGATGCCCAGCTCGAGCGCACGGTGAATCGTGGCGAGGGCCTCGCCCTCGTCCCGCTCCCCGTAGAAGTCCGACATGCCCATGCAGCCGAGCCCAAGCGCCGAAACGACGAGTCCCTGAGAGCCCAGTTTGCGTTGTTGCACGAAGACCTCCTTCCAGATCCCTCAGCAGCTGTGACCCCGCATCTCGACCGATAGCACGAAGTCCCGCGCGGCGCGTGTCAGCTCCGCGTCGGTGATCTTGGCCCGGCCGCCCTGTGCGAGCGCGCGGTCGAGCGCCACCCACAAGTCGCGGCGGTGGGGATCGAGCTGGAGCGCGCGCGCCAGCGGGCCGATCGCGTCGCCCGCCCAGCCGTTCTCCATGTAGATCCGCGCCACCGCGAGCATCGCGTCCACGTCCTCCGCGTGGCCCTCGAGATGTTGCAACAGTGAATCTACTCGCCCATCGAGGTCCTGCAGTCGAGCGAACGACTGCATCGCCTGTGCCGGCAGCGGCCGCGGCGCGGTCGCGAGGAAATCGGGCCCGGCGATCACGCCAGCGTCGAACGCAACGGCGATCAAGAGACCTTTCCAGTAGCGCATGGTATCCTCCCGGCCCTGTAAGAGGCACAGCGCGCACCAGGAGAATTCGTGAGGGACTAGGGGCTGGCCGTGTCAGTAGGGACACGGCGCCGGGCGGCGCCGCGTGTCCCACCAGACACGGGAGGTGCTATGCCTTGGGACGGATCCAGAGGGGCACGATCGTGGTGCCCCAATGCAGCCGCAGCAACGCCGAGTCGGGCGTCACGACGGGGAAGTAATACGCGAGCGCTTCCATGTGGGCGCCCTGCTCCGAGGCTACGGTCACGCGGAGGACGTCCGACGACTCACCGGGATAGGGTGTGTGCCAGACGCCGAGGGCGCGGCTGAAGATGACGGTCCACGGCTGCGGTGGCTCAGCGGGGATGGTCCAAAGGGTGTAGCGGCCTGCGGCGAGGTCATGACCCGCGATCGAGACGTCGCGGCTGAACGAAATCGTGGTAGCGGAATCGGCGCCGGGGTGCCACAGGCGTCCCCAGTGGACGATACCGCCGCTCCCGAACAGCTCCCGCCCGCGTGCCACGGGGCGGTTGTACGAAATGCCGATGTCGGTGATGCCCACCCGCTGAGTGACCGACCCGTGCTGGCTCCGAGGGACCTGCTGGAGCAGCGCGACGACGATCAGGGCGAGCGAAACGCTCACCCAGTGCCTTCCGCGGGTTTCTCTTCTTGCTTCTTGTCGTTCCAGCGCTTGAAGGCCCACACGCCAAACCAGACGAGCGCGACCAGGAACGCGATCTTGAAGATCGTGAAGAGCACGCCCAGCAAGACACCGGCGAGCAGCTTCCAGAGGATGACGCCGACGACGCCGACGGCGGCGAGCTGGAGGATCGGCTTACCCATGATAGACTCAAGGATAGGGACCCGATCCGTACGACGCGAGGGGTGGAGATGTGTCACCGGAACATGGGAACAGCGGAACTCGAGGAACGACGGGCCCGAAAAGCGGTATGTTCAGGACCGTAACGTCCTCAGCCAGGGAGCTCCATGCGTAAACTCAGCGGTGTCGTTCTCGCTGTCGTCGTGGTGGCCGGCCTCGCCTGTGCGGCCAAGCGCGTCCTCGTCCCGGCCCGGATGGACCTCCATCCGTATGGGAAAATCGGCCTCGTGACCTTCAGCGTCGAGAACGCCAAAGGCAACCTGCACGAGTTCGCGACCGAGCGCTTCTCGGAAAACGTGCTCTCGGCGCAGCCGGGGATCGAGATCCTCGAGCTGGGCAACGTTGACACCCTGATGCAGCGGTTGGGCGAGCGCGAGCTTGGGCCGTTGACGGCGCAGGAGTTGGGCAGGCAGCACGGCGTCGCAGCAGTGTTCGCCGGTCACCTCAAGGTCACCAATCCAAGCGCCACAGGCGGGCTCGGCGGTCTGCTGACCCCGCATCTCGAAGCGACGGTCAGGACCGACTTGACGGTGCGCCTTCTGTCGACGCAGTCCGGTGGCACGGTGTGGCGCTCGAGTGCGTGGGCGACGCAGAGGGTGGGCGGCGTCTCGATTGTGGCGGGCCAGCTCAACTTCGCGGCGCGCGATCCCAAGACGGCGTACGGGCCGATGGTGAACACGATCGTCAACATCGTGACGCAGGACATGTGGTCGACGTGGCAGAGGCAGTAGGCTAGAACCCCGCCGCGGACGCTCGCTGACGCGTCCGCGCACCTTGGCGGCTGCTTCACCGCGGCCTGGCTGCCGATCACATCCGTGATGATGTCGCCCAGCATCCGCGGCAACTCCACCAGGAGAATCCGGGTTCGCTGCAAAGGGGAGAGCCCCTGTTGACGTGCGTACGATCTTGGCCGCGCCGGGCGCGCGGCGAAATGGACCGACCGATCTGATTTGGATCTAGGAGAGAACTACAGCAGGGTGTAGACCTCGAGCGCTAACGCCCGTCCTTGCTAATCCGCACGGGCGGGCTCCCGCGCCGGTGCGATCGCGATGCCTTCCGGTCCTCGAGCGCCTGGGCTTTGATCTCCAGCCGCTCCCTCGCTCGGCGATCGCCGGGGCGGGTCAGCATCGCTGGCTTGCCCGTGTCGGGATCGTAGTAACCCAGATACCCGCCCGGATTGACGCTGAACGAAGCAAGCGTGTGTCCCTCGTAGGCGCGCCCGAGGAAATCGTTGCGCCCGTTCAGCTCGTCTCCAGAAGTGAAATACAGCGGAAGCACGAAGTTGCAGACGGGCACGTCGCCGATGTTGTAGTGCTCCTCCTGCACAGGGTCGCACATCTCGTACCAGTAGTAGGCGACCCGGTCTGACGCATTCGGGTTCGGGCCCTTCACGAGCAGGTTGGCCTCGGGGTCCGCGATCAGCTCGAGCGCTTCGTGCGACAGCGTGGTCCGCCAGTCCTCGTGCAATCGGTCGGCGAGATCAGTGAAGACGAACCCGTATGGCAGGCCGCGATTGCTCTTGTCGTGGTAGCCCAAAGCGTCGTCCGGGGCAACCTTGTCCCAGAGGTAGATGATCGCGTCCCCCCGCAAGTCGGCCGCCGTCTGCGGGGCGGGCTTGTGTCCCGTTTTCCGCTCCAGGCGCAACCGCGCCCCCATGCTCCAGTACGGCTCGAAGTCCTCGGTGACCTGCAGGTTGATCGCCCGGATCGCGTGCAGGACCTCCTCGTCGATAAGCTTGCCGTTCGTGTGGTTGACGACGGAGATGATCATGAGCCGACAAGACTAGAGTTGGCGCCGGTGGGTGCTATGACACTTTGAGCGGCGTCTTGCGGACCCGGGGCGATCGGCGAGTATCAGCACTCCCACGCCCAAGCCCCCAGGGGGAACCCGTGGCAACCATAAAGACCAAGACACCCAAGAAGTGGACCGTGCTCGCCTGGATCGCCGGCGACAACAACCTCGACGCGTACGGGCTGAGTGACATCAAAGAGATGAAGAAGACCGGGTCGACCGACGCGGTCGACGTGGTCGTACAGTTCGATCGCCGCGGGAACGGAAAGACCTACCGCTACCACCTGCGCAAGGGGACGACCCTCGCGTCCGATGTCGTCGCCACGTTGGGCGAGACGAACACCGGCGATCCCGCCGTCGCCATCGATTTCTTCACGTGGGGCATGCAGACCTATCCGTCCGAGAAGGTGCTGGCGATCATCTGGAACCACGGCAGCGGCATCGACGAGGCCGATGTCTATGCCCGCGCGCGCAAGACCGGCATCAGAGTGCAGCGCCGCGCGCGCCGCAGCGCGAAGACCCGCCCCCGTAGCCAGGCCCGCGCGATCGCCAGCAACGGCCTGCGCCGCTCGCTCTTTTCCACCACGCTCGATTCGGCGATCCGCCTGCGCGCCATCGCCTACGACGACACGAACCGCGACTTCCTCGACAACGCCGAGCTGAAGCGCGTGCTCGCGCGGGTCGCCAAGGCGGCCAAGCGCCCAATCGACGTACTCGGCTTCGACGCCTGCTTGATGAGCATGGTCGAGATCGCCTATCAGCTGCGCGGCCTGGTGGGCCACATCGTGGCGTCAGAGGCGGTGGAGCCGGGAGACGGCTGGCCCTACGACAAGGTGATCGCCGATCTCGCCGCCAACCCCAAGGCGACCGGTGCCGCCGTCGCGCGGTCGATCGTGCGGCGCTATCTGGCCTCCTACCCGGCGTCCGAGGAGGTCACCGACTCGGCCGTGGATGTGAGTCGGGTGAACGTCGTCGCACAAGCCGTGGACCAGCTGGCGGGGGCCTGCCTCCCGACGCTGCAAACGCCCGCCGACTATGCCGCGTTCGGACGGGCGGTCACTAACGCCCAGCGCTTCGACATGAAGGATTACGTCGACTTGGGCGACCTGTGCCGCCAGCTGGCCGCCCGGTCTGCGCGCCCCGACGTGCAGCAGGCGGCGCAACATGTGCTCGCGACGTTACAAGGCCCGCAGCCGTACGTCGTGGCCGAAGGCCACAAGGGCGGCACCGTCGCCGGCGCGACGGGAACGGCGATCTACTTCCCACTAGTAGGAGACGTGCAGGTCGCCTACACCGGACTCGATTTCGCCAAGGCTACGCGCTGGGGGCAGCTGATCACCCAGTACCGCCATTGAGTCCACTCCCGTGCGGGCGGAGCTCCTTGAGAAACCGCCGCTGCACCCAGGCCGACCCCTTCGCCCGGACCGTTTCCCACGGCAGGCCGGTCACCTCGCGGACAAGGCGGTAACAGGCGCTCGGGTGACGACGCGAGCGAAACGCGATCCAGCACAGCGACACCTTCTGCCGCTCGGACGTAATGACCCAGGACAAAACCGTCGCCCAACCCGCTAGCCGGTGGAGAGGAGGCAGGCCTTCGCGTTTCAGGAGCCGAGCGAGCTTGAACCGATTCGGTAGCCCCAGCTGACGCGCCACTGTTTCCGCGGTGCCGATGGGCCCTTCACACAGCAGGACGGCCTCGACGACGGCGCGGGGATAAAACGGCATTGTTGGGCGGGTCGCCCGAATCGCCTGCCACGGCGTGCCGAGCATGGTTGGGAAGGGTTCTGGAAGCCGCCGAATATGTTGCTCCGCCGCAGCGCCCGCCAGCGGGTGCTCAAAGTGTTACAACCGGCTAATACTGCGTGCCGTCGTACACGCACGACTTGGTGGTCGGGCGTTGCTTGCTGATCGTGAAATGGCCGTCTCGATATCCGTAGACGCGGATCGTGCCATGACGATTGGTGCAGTACACGCGTCCGCCGGTCGCGGCCTTGTAGGCGGCGACCGCCTCGGGCATGGGATGGTGGTAGCGTTGGACGACCCCCGCCGAGATCACGACCGCCTGCGGCGTCACGGCGGCAAGCCAATCCGCCGACGTGCCGTTGTTGGCTCCGTGGTGCGCCGCCTTCAGCACCGTCACGTCCAGCAGGTTGCGCTCGTTCGCGACGAGCCACGTCCGCTCCTCTTCGTCGGCGTCGCCCGCGAACAGCATCGAGAAGGTGCCATACTCCATGCGTACCACGAGGGAGTTGTTGTTCTCATCGACGGGACAGGCGTCATCCACCGGGTCCGGGGGCAACACGATGAATTGCACGCCGTCCACCGCGAGTGTATCGGCGCCGAGGGACTGCGCCGGGATGTGACGGTCGTTCAGGGCCGCGCGGATGGCATCGTCGGTCGTCCGGTTCGGACAGTCCTCTAGATTCCCGACGAACCGATCGACGGGCAGCGACCGCAGCACCCGCTCGATGCCGGCGAAATGGTCGCTGTGGCGGTGCGACACGATGAGCAGCGCCAAACGCGTCACCCCGAATTGCGGACCGAGCGAATCGGCGAGGGCGCGGTCGGGCCCGGCGTCGATCAGCACCCATTGTTGGTTCGGCGTGCGAATGAGGATGCCATCGCCCTGGCCGACATCCACGACCTGGACGCGGACAAACTGACCCGGCGCAGAACCGGGGACGGCACCGAAGAGAGCGAGCCAGCCCGCGAGGACAACGATCCGCCGCATGCAGCCAAGATGTCGGGACGTCGACACGAGAGATAGGGCGTTTTTGCGGCACGATAGGGCGCAATTGCGGCGTCGTGCGACGCCCGCAGCCGAGCAAGTGGCGCGAATCGTCAGAGGCTGGTTGAACGCGAGGGACTAGCGCCTAACCCCTGATCGCCGCGAACAGGGCCACCACGGCGATGACGAGTCCGACCGCGATCTTGGCCGCGGTCGCCGCTGCGCGGCCGAGCAGCGCCCCCCACCCCGCCCGCAGGGAGGCGCCGGCGGCGGCGGTCTTCGAGTACTCGAAGACCACGGCGCCTGCGAACGAGCCGACGAAGGCACCGATCACGCTGCCGATGACGGGCACCGGAACGCCGACGACGGCGCCGACCAAGCCGCCGAGCAGCGCGCCCCACCCCGCGCGCTTCGATCCTCCGTAGCGCCGCGCCAGGCCGAAGCCGAGCCACGCTTCGATCACTTCGCCCACGACGGCGAGGGCGAGCACGACGACGAGTGTCGTCAGCCCGATCCGCTGGAACCCGGTGAGCCAACCGTAGGCCACGACCGCAACCACCATCACCCAAAGGCCCGGCAACCCGAGGGCCACGAGCGCCAGGCCGGCGACGAAACAGATCGCCATGAGCCAAGTGAGGAGCGTGGGATTCACGAGTTGAATTCTCTCTCTGAAAGGCGCACGTTGCGTCGTGATCCTCGTCGAAGCCTGTGTCGAGTCGCTCGCCGCCGCCGTGGCCGCCGCCGCTGGCGGTGCCCAGCGCATCGAACTATGCGCCGATCTCGCTGCTGGCGGCACATCCCCCGATAACGCGACCGTCGCGGCTTGCCTATCTCAGCTGGCGATCCCGGTCTTCGTCATGGTGCAGCCGCGCGCCGGCGGATTCCATTACTCGCCCGCCCAGCACGCAACCATGCTCGACGAGATCAAGCGCGTGAAAGATGCAGGGGCACGGGGCATTGTGACGGGGGCGCTGCGGCCCGACGGCAGCGTCGACGAGACGCGCACGCGGGAGCTGATCGCCGCGGCGCGGCCCCTTCCCGTGACGTTCCACCGCGCATTCGACGAGAGCCGTGACGCGGCCCGCGCACTCGAGACAGTGATTGCGCTCGGCGCGACCCGCGTGCTCACGTCGGGCGGGGCGGCGACAGCGCCGCAGGGTGCGGCAGCGATCGCGAGACTCGTGCGGCTCGCGGCGGGACGGATCGGCATTCTCGCGGGCGGCGGAATCAACGCGAGTAACGTGGCGGAACTGGTGCGCGCCACCGGCGTCCGCGAGGTACACCTCAGCACGCAGGACGACGAGAAGGTGCGGCGCGTGGTGGAGTTAGTGCGGGCCTGGTGAGCCGGTCGAACGCTCGACCCCGCGCACGATATCGACCCGCAGCTCCGTCCAGCCATCCACCTGGTAGTAGGCAACGCGCAGCTCGTGCCGGCCTCCGGTGAGGGGCGCGGCATCGACCATCGATTCGTGGGGGACCCAGTTGTCGATGGCGAGCAGGCCGTCCACCCAGACGCGTACGGCGTCGTCACTGATCGTGCGGAGGGTGTAGGTGCCAGGAGCGAGTGTGACCGTTCCGGTGGCGTCGAGTGACCAATGGGCTTGGGGCAGCCCAGCGAATTCAGCCGGCGGCCGATACCACATGTAGTCGAGACGGCGCGGCTGACCCCGGGGTGGCACCCCGGGGTGGGCCGAAACGGGGGGGGTAGCTTCACCCCGGGGCATCGCCCCGGGGTCAGCCGCGCTCAGCGACGTATCGAAGATCCGTGCCGTATCGCTCCACGAGAAGAATCTCACAGCCCACTCGATGGCCGGCTCGAAGCGGCCATACGAGAACCGGTACAGCGCCCCCACCCCGCGCTTCACCCCCCGGGGGGACACCGTCGCCCAACCCCGGTACTCGAGCGTCACTTCCCAGTCGCCCACTGAATCTGGAGCGGGGGTTACGGCGATCGTGTCGCCGACGCTCCCCGCGGCACGCGAGATGGCTGCGATGCCGCGGCGGGCCACGACGCGCCAGGTCCCAGCGGGACCAAGCACGGCGAGCCGCAGGGGGACGGCGCGACTCGAGTCCAGGGGCCAGAGCTTGGGTGACTGCCAGTCGTAGGGCCCCCATTCGTCCACGATGATCGCCGAGCGATCGCGGCGCGTGAGTGGGGAGGACGGTGCACCGCTGTGAAACTGGTAACGCACTACCGGGGCAACGGCACTATCACTGCTTGGAACGTTCCCCGATTCCCGAAAGCTCGCCGAGTCTCGCAGGACAAAGGCTGTGTCGACGCCGACCAATCGACTCCCTGTCACGACTAACCCAGTCGTATTCCGCGCGCGCACTGCCACCCGATTCCCCACGAACACGTTGCTGTCGATCGCGTAGTCTCGGCTGCGGGTGTCGTGGTGCTTCGGGTAGCCCCACTCCGATGGCTCGATCGAGTCGGCCCAGAGACGGATCGCTGTCGAGTCGCGCCGGAAGCGGTTCCCCCTGATGACGTTGTCCTGTCCATGCTCGATCGCGATGCCGGTGCGGTTGTCGGCGAAGTCGTTGCCCACGATCTCGGACGAGTAGCTGTAGCCGCCCCACAGCCCGTAGTCGCTCCCCACCGCCCGATTCGCGATGAATTTGTTGCGGCTGAACGTCGCCTCCATGCCGTTCGCGGGCGCAAAACTGAAGTCGTTGTCATAAAACGCATTGTCGTTCGCGCCGGTGGTTCCGGAGTCCATGGCGGTTTGGCCCGCCCACAGGAACAGCCCGTCACCACCGTGCGTGACCGAGTTGGAGACGACGAGGTTGCGCGAGCTTTGCTCGAACATCAGGAGCCCCGCGGAGTCCTGGCCGCGCCGGTAGAAGCGGTGACTGTAGCCGCGGACGTTGTAGTCGATACGGTTCTGGATGATCGTATCGTCGGAGGAACGGTACAGGCCGATGCCGAGCCCTGAATTGAAGGAGAAGTTGTTATGGCGAATCGTGAGCCCCTTGCTACGGACCAGCAGCAACCCGTTCATGCCACCCACCGCGCCATTGTTCCGTAGTTCCCCGCCTTCTACGTCGTCCAAGTAGATCGCTGCACCGTACCTGAGCCATTCATTGTTCTCGTTATGATGGTACGACAACCAATCGACGAGGCTCTCGTGCTCGATCAGACTGAAGAGACGAGGCTTCCAGGTGTAGCTCACATCGTTGTCGATCAGCTCGAGCCCCCGGGTGCCGCGCGCCAAGATTCCCACCCGGTAGCCGCGCACCCGCGCGTTGACGATGCGCACGTTGCGCCCGCCCGCGACGCGAATCGCGACACCCACGGCGCGGTCGGGGTCGCTATCCGGCGCCATCCCCTCGAGCGTCGCGCCTTGGAAATCGACCGTGAGATCGTCGCCCTTGATCGTGATCACCGCAGAATCGAGCGACGCCGGGGCCGCGAGGCGGTAAGTCTTGGGCACGACGCGCACGGACTGGGTGATGACCATCCCAGGGCGCAGCTCGACTTGGGCGGTGGCGGTTGCGCAAAGCGCGACGAGCGCCAAAGAGGCGGTCGCGGCGAGCGCAGGCTGTCGAAGCACGCTGGAAACGTTAGCACTCTCCCTGCACCGCTGCTTAACCGTGATTTGCCTCACAGGCCGGGACATGCAATTGTGCTACTCAAGAAGCCATGATCACGCCCCTGATTCACCGTGCGCTGACGCGCGAGGACCTGGCCCGGCTCGTGGCCGAGATCGGCCGGCTGGACCAGTCCGAGGCGCGCGCTGCCGAGGAGGCCGTCCAGGCCGGCGCGGTCGACAGCGTGCTCGACTCGCCCGTGGCGCTCGACGCGGTGCGCGGCCGGGGCGGCGCGCCCGCGGCTGTCCCCCTGTCCATCCTCTGGTACGTTCCGGTGCGCGCGGCGCTGCGAGCCCGCGGCGTCTCCGACGTCGAGCTCGCTGACTACACCGCCACCCTGCCCGTGGTGTTTGCCAACTGGCGCGCGGTGCGGACCGTCGCACGCGGCGAGACGGGTATCGGCGTGTGGTGGCGCTATGTGACGTCGCTGCCCGACGGCACCGTGGCGCAAGCCGAGGGCGCGACCGACGTCGCGGCGCTGGCACTGTGGTGGGCGGGGTGCTTTCCGGAGTGGGTGAGCCGGCGCATGGCGGGTCGGGGAATGTTGCGCGCGTACGTGACGTTCGCGGCGCAGGCGCTCGCGCTCGCCGCGCGTATCCTCGGGCCCAACGGACCGCTCTGGGCTCGCGCCGCGGGCCACGCCGACGTCCTCACTCGCCGGCGCGAAGTCTATCACGAGCAGCGCGACCCCTCCCCCGGCGACGCCCCCTCCCCTTCCCCCCCTCCCCCCGCGGCCGCCGAGGGTGCGCCCAGCATTCACGATCTCGAGCGCGCCAACCGCCTGCAGCAGCTACCACCCGTGGATCAAGTGGATAGGGCGCTGTTCGTGGACCGCATGCTGGGGGGCGATGGAACGGGTGAGGTCGCGTCCTGGGCGCGAGCGGAGTTCGACGTCAGCGTGGCGGCAACCGCGGAGGCAGTGGAGTTAGTGTTGCGCGCGGCGTCCCTCGAGAAACGCATGCGCTTCGAGCGTTCCGGCGCCTTGACCGTGAGTTACCGGTGGGACCCTACGGCCTTCCCGGCCGACGCGTTCTTCTGCACGGAGATCTCGGTGTCCCGCGAGCTGGACCTCGACCTGACGCCGGTGGCATTCGCCACCGTCTCCCGATCGGAACGCGGCTTCGAGGAAACGGTACAGGGCTACGCGTACACGCCGCGCTGGCCCGCGCGGGCCGGGGAGGCCCGCCTGACGTTAGTTCAGCCGACCTAGAAACCGCTCGAGGCGGCTCTGGGAGCTATGCACGTCCCGGCCGAGGTAGTCGCGGCGAGCTTCGG
>WNGP01001376.1_pt1 | contig 32389 bp, 29 predicted proteins | sample 5407671 | NCBI WGS metagenome assembly WNGP01 (sample SAMN13153381, study PRJNA577476) | soil metagenome | isolation source: 40 cm soil or saprolite under Garry oak tree replicate 2 | place: USA:California | collected 2016-06-15 | reverse complement strand
GTCAGCTAATCTTCCATCGGGAGTAGTCAGGGTTTCTACACCCAATTTGTGTGCAAAGTGTCTGCGCCAATCGTTGATTTCTATGACTGCCACTTTCGCCCCGACGGCCTCGGCGAACTGACACGCCGCAAGTCCGATGGGGCCGCCGCCAACCACTAGCGCCTCTTCACCCGCGTTCATCGAGTTGGGGTTTGTGGAAGCGATTTCCATGCTCTTGCCGGAAGGCACCCCATATACACATACCCACGTGTGCTGGGTCACGAACTTGCGGGCGAAGTAGTGGAAGTGCCCGAGAATGCGCGAGGACTCCGCCCGGGGGATCGATGCGCCATCGAACCGTATATCAGTTGCGGCAAATGCCGCACTTGCAAAGTGGGACGAACGAACTGCTGCGAACAGCTGCGGCTGCTCGGTGTACATGTCGATGGAGGCATGCAGGGATTTTTGGGCGTCGCGATTGAGCTATTGCACAAATCAGACTTGCTGTCGCTTGATCAACTCGCGCTTGTCGAGACGTTGGGAATTGGAGCTCATGCCGTTAAAAGAAGCCAGTTGCGGATTGTGGAGCAGCGACGAGAAGAACAAGCGGGCTACCCTTTTGGCATCGATTCTTTCGGCCACATCGGATTAAAAGTAGCGGTCGGGGGGCAAAGGTGGTCCCTGGTTTCGAAGTCTAAGCTCCCTCTCAAGAAGTGGTCCCACGTCGCCGGTAGTTACGATCCGGCAAAAGGAATGGCGATTAGCCGCGAAGTATGGGACGGTGTCAAATGTTCCTGCTGAACAGCAGAAACTCAATGATGAACTGTGTCTTATGGCTCAGATAGAAACGACCCACGCGCTCGCTAACCTGGAAGAGATTTGCCGGGTACCCGGCGTAGATATCTTCATCGGACCTTCGGATCTCGCGGCGAGTCTTGGGGTGCCAGGGCAGACTGGTCACACGCGAGTGCAGGAATCCGGGGAGTTGGTGATTCGGACGGCGAAGCAGCACGGAAAACTCGTTGCTGTGGGTTCTATGCCTTCGGACTTCAAGTTCTGGGTCAAGGCCGGCGTAGATGTGTTGTTCTGTACCAACGATACGTCCTGCCTCAGGATTGGAGCTCAAGTTGTGCTGCAACAGGCGCGCGAAGCAGTAGCTCAACCTGGAAAATAATCCCCCATTCTAATAGTCGGTTGCCTCAATTTGGCGAGTACTGCCTTGATCCCGCAGTATGGAGGTTGCAACAGAATGAAAAAGGTGAAACTGACAGGTTACCGACTGTATGAGTACGGCACAATCGATCGCCAGCCTGCGACCTGAGAGCAGGAAAATCACACCGGTAAATCAGGGGTAATAAGCCCGTCTTGGCCGTACTTGAGCGTACTGGGGCAGTCCCCAAAGGTCTCTAAGTTGTTGGCAGTGTGGAACCACAGAAGCGTGTCGAGGTAGCGCTCTAACTGGCTGAGCTACGCGCCTACATTATTTTTTTGCCAACCGCATACCAAACCCGTTCGCGGGTATGCCGCGCTGTTCACCAGAGATTTTATCACGGTGCTACTGGCCGCCGGCTTCGGTCGACGTGCAGACCTAGCCATCGCCGCCGCGTAATTCGAGGTCAAGACTGGAACTCGATCTAGCTACTGCACAATTTCCCCGCAGGAGTAACCAATAGGGCTTGACCCTCAGTGAGGTTTGCCAATTCCGCAGCTAAAGGCGCTGGGGTGGGGAGCTGCCTTTTTCGAGCCGTCGCCAGCAGGGGTAAATCCCATTTCGGCGGCTGAACCGGTTGCAAAGCTGCCGTTCCGCAGCGACAATCGAAGGCGTGGAAAAAGATGCCACCCGAGTTCGCGTGCCCTTCGCACCGGGAGCGATCGTCGTCCTAACGCTGTCCGCTCCCCGGGAAAAATTTTGGGGCATGATCCTTGCGCTGACTCCCGAGGGCCTGAGCCTGAGCGGCATTGAACTGGCATCTTTTGAAGACCTGGTGGTGATGGTGAAAGACGGTGAGCCGTTCACGCCAGCCGTCGTTTTCTTTCCCATGCATCGCATCGAGCGAATCGACCTCGACGTTCCCGATGGAAACCTTCCATCTCTTTCCCAGCGCTTCGCCGCCAAAACCGGCCAGGAACCTTCCACTTTCTTGCCTTCCACAGGCGCCAATCAGATCGTGAATCGCCGCGATGCAGCCCCGGCCGAATCATCGGTGGACAAGGAACCGGCGTGAGACTTTCGCAAATCTTGACAGCACCCAATCAGCTCACGCTGCTACGAATGATTTTCTTGCCGTTCATCGTGATCCATTTGGTCGAAGGCCGCTATCTCTGGGCCCTTATCGTCTTCGTAATCGCAGGCTTCAGCGATGGCCTCGACGGGCTTCTTGCCCGCAGGCTTCATCAGCAAACTTTGCTCGGTCAATATCTCGACCCCATAGCCGACAAACTCCTGCTGAGCACGATGTTTCTTGTACTTTCCATTCTGCACAAAATCCCCTGGAAATTCTCAGTCGTGGTTTTCAGCCGCGATATTTCCATCCTCGCCGCCAGCGCTGTGCTTTTTGCAATCGCCGGACTAAGAAACTTCAGTCCCAGTATTTTCGGAAAAGCGAATACCTTCTGCCAGATCGCCGCCGTCTTTTTTGTCTTGCTCTTTCAAGTGCGGCCCCTGCGCTGGGTATGGATCGCGCGAACCGTATCCCTGCGTGCCACCTTCATTTTCACGATTATTTCGGCAATCCATTACGTGTTGCTGGTACAACAGCGCTTGCGCGCTCATCCTCAGGCAAGTGCAACCGCCACGACGGCGCCAAAGTGAATCAGCTTTTCATCCACAGTTTTGCAAAATTTGACCCCCTTTCGCGCGTCCCCCTAGAATCGTAGATTCGTCATTGCGGCTCGATCTCCCTATGGCCCTGAGCCTTTACAACACCATGTCTGCGAGCGTGGAGGAATTTCGTCCTCTGCGCGACAACGAAGTCCGCATGTACGCCTGCGGACCCACTGTCTACGACTACGGTCATATCGGCAACTTCCGGACATTTATCGCGATCGACATTCTGCGCCGGGTTTTGCGGCAGAGCGGTTACGAGGTAAATCACGTCATGAACATCACCGACGTGGACGACAAAATCATCCGCAACGCTGCTCGCGATGGCGTGACGGTTCAGCAATACACGGCGAAATATGAAAAGGCATTCCTGGAAGACGCCACCATGATCGGCATCGAACCGCCGACTCTGGTACGGGCCACGGAGCACATCCCGGAGATGGCGGAGTTCGTGGCCAAACTCGTCGAAAAGGGCTTCGCCTACCGCGCTGAAGACGGCTCCTATTACTTTCGCATCGCGAAATTCCCACAGTATGGGCGGCTTTCTAAGAAAGACTTCAGCGGAATGCTCGACGGCGCGCGCGTCGACGTCGACGAATACGATAAAGACAGCGCTCGCGACTTCGCCCTCTGGAAAGCCCCCAAACCTGGAGAATCCTCCTGGGATACCTCGATCGGCCGCGGCAGGCCGGGCTGGCACTTGGAGTGCTCGGTGATGTCGATGAATGCGTTGGGCGAAACCTTCGACCTGCACGCTGGAGGCGAAGACCTCATCTTTCCCCATCACGAAAACGAAATCGCGCAGTCGGAGTCACTCACGGGGAAGACCTTCGCCCGTTTCTGGTTTCACGCGCGGTTCCTGCTGGTCGAAGGCGAGAAGATGTCGAAGAGCATAGGCAACTTCTTTACCTTGCGCGACTTGGTGCTGAAGGGGCACAAACCGTCCTCGATCCGATACCTGCTCGCTTCTGTTCCTTATCGCAATCAGTTGAATTTCACCTTCGATGGCCTGAAACAAGCCTCGGTTTCTGTCGAGCGCTTGCGCAACTTCTACGTCCGCTTGACCGAAGGTCATTTTACTGACGGCTCCGGGGACGAGATACAAGCGCTTGCCGACGAGACCATCGACCGCATGAGGGCCGCGCTCGACGACGATCTCAATACCGCGCAGGCGCAGGCGGCTATTTTCGAGATGGTACGTCGCGTCAATTCTGCGCTTGATGCGAAAGTGATTAAGAAGGGCGACGTCCCAGCGCTGCTCGAGGCACTCGCCCAGTTCGATGAAATCTTCGCCGTGCTGAAAGATGATGACGGCTCCAAGATGAAGCAAGTCTTTGATTGGGCACTGACGGAAGGGCACGAGAAAGACATCAGTCCCGAACTGCGCGAAGCCGTGCAGTCTGGCCAACTCTTCGACGCAGACATCGAGGAGAAGATTGCGCAGATGGAGACCGCTCGCCGTGCACGAGACTTCAAAGTCTCGGACACATTGCGTGCGGAACTCACAGCTGCCGGGATTGTCATTGAGAACACCAAAGACAGGGTGCGCTGGCGCCGAAAGTGACCCGGTTTCCAGCGCAGAACACCAGCTCCGGGAGTGTTAAGCTGAGGGCTGATAGCTGACAGCTGCTTTTATGAAATCCCTCGACGAATACCTCAGACAGGCCGAGCAAGCTCACGGCCACCTCTGCGCCGGACAGGTTCTCGGCGTGCGACTCGCCATGTTGGGCTTGGCTAAACTCGGCATTGACGACCCTGACGGAAAAGACCGCAAGCGTTTAGTCACCTTTGTCGAGATCGACCGTTGCGCCACCGACGCCGTTGCTGTGGTCACCGGTTGCCGGCTCGGCAAGCGGGCTCTGAAGTTTCGCGACTGGGGAAAAGTTGCAGCCACGTTCGTCGACGTAGGCACCAACCAGGCCGTCCGTGTCGCCGCCAAAGAATCTTCCAAGACGCTGGCCCGACAGATGCATCCGGAACTTGCGGACAAGAATCAGCAACAGATGTTGGCCTACCGCGAAATCTCAGATGACGATCTGTTTACCACGCAGTGGGTGAAAGTTGACTTACCGCCCGAGGAATTTCCCGGATATAAGGGAGAGCGAGTGGTATGTGCGCAATGCGGTGAAGGAATTAATTTTCGGCGCGAAGTATGGCGCGACGGCGCGGCGTTCTGCCGTGCCTGCTTAGGAGACAGTTACTATCGGGCACTCTGATTGGCTACGCCGCCTGCTCGTAGGCATGCGCCACCCGCAGAATGGTGGCTTCGTCGAAATGCCTGCCCAGAATCTGCAGGCCAATTGGCAACTTTTCTTTCGTCTCGCCACAAGGGACTGAAATTCCCGGAATTCCTGCCAGATCCGCCGTCACCGTGTAGACGTCCGCGAGATACATCGCCAAAGGATCATTCGACTTCTCGCCCAGGCGGAAAGCCGCCGTCGGACTCGTCGGGGTGACTATCGCATCCACTTTCGTGAAGGCCTCTTCGAAATCGCGCACCAGTAGCGTGCGCACCCTTTGTGCTTTCAAGTAGTACGCGTCGTAGTAGCCAGCACTCAGAGCGTAGGTGCCAAGCATGATGCGCCGCTTGACCTCGGCGCCGAATCCTTCACCGCGGCTGCGCCGGTACATCTCCGCAAGCGATTTCACCCCCGGCGCGCGGTAACTGTAGCGTACGCCATCGTAGCGCGCCAGATTCGACGACGCTTCCGCCGTGGCCACCAAGTAGTAAGTCGGAATTGCGTACGGCGTATGCGGCAATGAAACCGCCACGATTTCGCAGCCCAGACGCTTTAGCTTGTCAATCGCCGCCTCGACCGCCTGACCAACTGCGTTATCCAATCCCTCGCCAAAATACTCTTTGGCAACTCCGAGCTTTAGTCCACGCACCGGCTTGGCGAGCTCGGCAACGTAATCGGGTACCGGCAAATCAGCCGATGTTGAGTCCATGGGATCGCGTCCGGCGATGGTGCGCAGCACAATTGCCGCGTCTTTTACCGTCTTCGCCAGTGGTCCAATGTGATCAAGCGACGAGGCAAAGGCGATCAGTCCGTTGCGCGAAACCCTGCCGTAAGTCGGCATCAGACCTACCACTCCACAAAAGGACGCAGGCTGCCGGATCGATCCTCCTGTGTCCGAGCCCAGTGTGACCACGGCCATGTCTGCCGCTACCGCCGCTGCTGCCCCTCCGGATGAACCTCCCGGCACGCGGGACAGATCACGAGGATTGCGTACCGGGTGAAACGCTGAATTCTCGTTCGATGATCCCATGGCAAACTCGTCGCAGTTCATCTTGCCCAGCACTACGGCGCCTGCGGCTTCCATGCGCGCAACTGCCGTGCAGTCATAAGGAGGAATGTAATTGGCAAGAATCTTCGATCCCGCGGTCGTGCGCACGCCGCGCGTGACCATCACGTCTTTGATGCCCACCGGAACGCCGCCCAGCGCCGGCAGGGGCTTTCCCTCCGCGGCCATTCGATCGATGCGATCCGCTTGCTTCAGCGCACGCTCTTTCGAGAGCGTGAGAAACGCACCAACTTGTCCGTCTTCTTTCTGGATGCGGGCATAGTGCGCTTCTGCCAGTGCGCGCGCCGAAGTCCGACGTTGCTGTACGACAGACCGCGCGGCGTCAATGGTGAGTGAGGTTAGGTCCATCGAGGCAGCAGTCAGAATTGAGGACGCGGGAGGAGAGCCGGACCGAATCGATGATCCGGCGCCCGGACTTCTATCCTTCGCGCTTATCTTTTTTATTTTATCTTTCAATCACCTTTGGAACTTTGAAGAACACCCCGTCGGAATCCGGAGCATTTGCCAGCGCTTCTTCGCGGGGCAACGACTTGCGCAACCCTTCTGGAATATCTTCCCGGCTGGCATAGGAGAATCGCTCGGTTCCCGGCTTCGATCCGTCCACGCCATAGCGGTCGGAGACCTGAGCCATCGGCTCCACGTTCGAGGTGTCCAGTTCATTGAGCCGGTCGACGTACTGAAGAATCGAGTTCAAGTCTCGCACCATGCCTGCCTGTTCTTCCTGCGTGAGTTCCAGATTGGCCAAGCCGGCAACGTAGGCGACATCCTTCTCCGCGACTTTCATCATCTGATTCCAGTGTTAGATGGAGCGATGCCCGCATGGTCTCATCTGGAGCGGGTGCCCGCGCCCGCCTCATGCGCAACCGGGTCAGGCGCAACCACGACAAATTCAATTCGGGACACAGTCTGCCCCGCATATCGATTGATCATCGCCACATACCGCGGAGCCAATGCTTGCAACTCGCGCTTCCATCCCGTATCCGCAACCTCGACGCGCAAGATTCCCGTTGCAAAAGTAACCGCCCGTGTGCGCTCCGCCACAGCCGAACCACATACTAACGGCCAAGCCAATACGGGCGCCTCATTGCGTGGGACTCGCCGCATGGACCCAGCCACAACCCCCTCCAGGCGGGTGCCTGCCTGCTCCAACTCTACGTTTCTCGAAACAAACCTCATGATTCTCCACCACCAAGATCCTGCCGCGGCTTTCGATTCTAGCACTCCGCCGGTGAGGTGGATGCCGGTGGAAATCACCCCTTTAGAGTGGAAATTCTCGCCGCACGAACTCCATCGCTGCCTGTCGCGAAGACAGGTCCCCCTCGAGCTGTGCATTCTCTACGGCATCCAAGATCTTACGAAATTCAGGTCCGGGTGAATATCCGGCTGAGATCAGATCTTCGCCACTCACCAATCGCGGCGGCCGCATCTTTTCCGGCGGAATCTCCGAAAGCTTCTTTTGGACGAATTCGTACGAATCCAAACTCCCGTGGCTGGCCAGGCAGTCAGCGCGATGCAAAGCCAGATGCTCTTCGAAGTGGGGCATGCGTAGAAATTTCTTGAGCGTGGATTCGCTCATACGTGTGGCCTGCCCCAAACGCATGTGGTGATCCACCAACGCCGAAATCTGCTGGGTATCGTCGCCTGAAAGACGGAGGCGACGACAAATTTCTTCCGCCATCTTCACCCCAACATCCACATGCCCGTCGAAACGAATGCGGTCCGGCGCCACGCGAAACGTCGCCGGTTTGCCCACATCGTGCAGCAGCGCCCCCCAAGCCAGCGTGGGAGGGCAGGGGTGCGGCAGATGCTCCAGCAGCAGCAGCGTATGCACAAACACGTCACCCTCGGGATGAAACTGCGGAGGCTGCGCGACGCCCTTCATCGCGGAAATCTCAGGCAGGATTTCACGTAACAGGCCGCTCGCATCGAGGAGCAGGAATGCGTTCCGAGCATGCCCCTCGGTAAGCATCTTAGTCAGCTCATCGCGCACGCGTTCTCGCGAAACAATGTGAATCTCGGGGGCCAGCTTTTGGATCGCTGCCCATGTAGACGGTTCGATCGAATATCCGAAACGTGCCGCAAAACGCAGGGCACGCAGCATGCGCAATTTATCTTCGGCGGCGCGCCTCTCTGGATCGCCGATCGCGCGGATGATCTTGCTCTCAAGATCCTTTCGCCCGCCCACGAAATCAAGCACTTCGTCGGTCAACGGATCGAGCAGCATCCCGTTGATCGTGAAGTCGCGCCGGGCGACGTCTTCGCGCGGATCCTCACTGAAACGCACCTCATCCGGGTGTCGTCCGTCCGAATAACCAATATCGCTGCGGAAAGTGGCGACTTCTACAACAGATGCTTCGGGCGGGGCGCAAGCAGCTACGTCTCCACGATCAGAATTTTTCGTAGCGACGTTGCGTGCAACGTCTTTCGCCGGCAGCGGCACCAACACCACGCCAAACTGCGCCCCGACCGCAAACGTCTCCGGAAAATTCTCCATCACTTGGAGGGGCGTGGCGCTGGTGGCCACGTCGTAGTCCGCAGGCTCGCGTCCCAACAACAAGTCGCGCACACATCCGCCCACGAGATAAGCTTTGTGGTCATGTTCGCGCAGGGTACGCACAATCGAGCTGGCAAAATCCTTGAGCACGGCGGCCAAAGAACTCCTTAGCAGATAATATAGGGGTTATGCCCGAGGTCTTCATCCTAGGCATCGAGAGTTCCTGCGACGAGACCGCCGCCGCCGTTGTGCGCTCGGGCGCTGAAGTCATCTCCAACGTCGTTGCCTCTCAGATGGCCGTCCACCAACCCTACGGCGGTGTCGTGCCGGAGCTCGCCTCGCGCGAGCACCTCCGTGCCATCGTCCCCGTGGTACGTCGGGCGCTCGCTGAGGCGAAACACTCCTATCAGTCACTGGACGCCATTGCCGTTACGCAAGGCCCCGGTCTGGCCGGCGCTCTATTAGTCGGCATTAGTTATGCCAAAGCATTGGCATTCGCGCTCGATAAGCCGCTGATCGCCGTCAATCACCTGGAAGGACACATTCACGCCGTGCTGCTCGAGGAGAGGCAAAAAGGCAATTACCAGATGCAGTTTCCCGTGCTTGCACTCGTGGTCTCAGGCGGCCATACGCACTTGTATCTGGCGGAGCCGGAGAACGAAGGCTGGACGTACGAGAATATCGGCCGCACCCGCGACGACGCTGCCGGCGAAGCCTTCGACAAAGTCGCCAAGCTGCTCGGCCTCGGATATCCCGGAGGTCCCCTGATCGACCGACTCGCCCCGCACGGCGATTTCAGAGCGGTGAAGTTTCCTGCGGCCCAAATCAAACATCGCGACCGTCGCGACGGGGCCGCTTCCGGGAAAAGCGGCAATCACGATCGTCCGCGTTTCGATTTCTCCTACAGCGGCATCAAGACGGCGGTCCTGCGCTACGTTGAGACTCACAATCTGCAAGCGTCCATCGAGGGCCGCCGTCGAGTTCTGGTAAAGATCTCGAAACCCACCATCGACGACTATCTTGCGCACTGCGACAAACAAACTCTGAACCTCGTGGCTTCCTTCCAGCATGCCGTCGTCGAAGATCTGGTAAGCAAAACCCTGGCGGCCGCCCGGACTTATGATGTTGCAACTCTGCTCGTGACCGGTGGGGTCGCCGCGAACAACGAATTGCGCGAGCGCTTCGACAGGCAGGCCTCTAGGGACGGCCTGCCTGTCTATTTCCCTTCCCGTCCGCTTTCTACCGACAACGCGGCTATGATCGCCGCCGCGGCCTATCCAAAGTTCCTGGCGAAGGACCTTGCCCCCACGGACTTTTCAGCAGAAGCAGGAATGGCGTTGCGATGAAAGAGTTTTTACTTTCGAACTTCAAGGCGAGCTCCACCCCTTCATGCCGCAACCAGGCTGGTCGCAAGTGAGCTGAAGGCCAAAGAGCTAAAGGCTGAGAGCTAACAGCGGAAAGCATCCACTATTTCCCCGCGCTCTTCTTGCGGCTGGCTTTGCCGAGGACTTTCTCCAACCCTTTTTGCAACTGGCTTTCGATGTCAATATCTTTATAAATGGCGAAATCGGCACGTTTTTCTGATGTATCGAAGCCACTGCCCCGCCCAGCCACAATTATGATGGGGATCTTTGCTGTCTCGGGCTTACTCTTGAGCGCACTGATCAATTCGGTGCCCGACATTCGGGGCATTTTCACATCGGTAATGATCAGGTCAGGTTGCACGCGCGCGAGAACTTGCAATGCCTCCACTCCATTCGTGGCCGACTCCACCGCAAATCCGCGTTCCTCCAGAAAGCGGCACACGGTGTACCGGATCAGCATGGAATCATCAACCACGAGGGCTAGGATTGACATATTTTCCGGGGAAGAGTGCACACACTCCCGGCCCGGAGATTACCAATGTGGTTCTTGCGGCACAAGGTCCAAAGACACAGGAGGGTTACGTTCGTCATTCGGGGTACTTGCGGATTACAACTCGCCGCCCTGAGTGCGCTCTTCGATGCTCATGTCCTCAAATTCGCTGGACTCGAAAATGTCGCCGCATTCCAGGCATTCGACGAACTCGGCGTCATCTTCGCGGCTCACAATCTGCACGCGCGGGTGCTTGCAGGGCTGCTGGTTGCTTTCGTTGGGAATGTTCAAGGGCGGCTTTGAAGTCATAAATCCGGAAGCGTTGCCCTCCTGGGAGGAGGGACACAGTTTCGCAGGAATTTCCCGGTATTGTAGAACGGGTTCTTCGCTTGTCAAGTCCTTCTGGGTGAGAACTGTGTAAAATTCTTTGTGCCACCCGAACGTCATTGAGGGCTTCGTGGAAACTCAGGTCGGCAAGTATCTCTTAGAACAACACCGGAAGACCCTAAGCCATTCAATCTGCGATAGTTACCATTCAGACTCGATGGTTTGCCATTCGCTGTGGGCGCTTGCTCTATACGACCGGAAGGGCGTAGAATTAATTACGACTGAAAAGGTCGGATTTGTATCCGACCGAAGTGGTCGGATTGTGTCGGCTGAGGTTCTCGGATGCTGAAACTAACGAAAAAAGCTGACTATGCGCTGATGGCCATGAAGCATTTGGCTGAGCACGCGAACGAAGGAGCCTGCAGCGCCAAAGATGTTGCCGATTCATACGGCATCCCGCTTGAGGCGTTGGCAAAGATTCTGCAGCGCTTGGTCAAAGCTGGGCTGTTGCACTCGCAACACGGGATGAACGGTGGGTACACGTTGGCCCGCGAAGGCCGCACGATTTCCGCTTTCGAGGTAATTCAAGCCATCGAAGGCCCTCTTTTTATTACCTCGTGCGTGACCGTACGCGGCGAGTGCGATCAAACAGATCGTTGCACAATCCGCGAGCCGCTGCGCAAAGTGAACGAGAGTATCGAGGCAGTGCTGAAGCGCATCAAGATTTCACATATGACAGAGGAACCAGAAACCGTCGAAATCCGCGCGACCAAACCGGCGGAATTGGTGACGATAACCTGACTCCATGCCCATATTTCAAGCATCAAGATCTCGTAGCAGCAGGAGAGAGCAATCATGAGCACTGAAGTAAAAGTCCCCCAGGTTCGGAAAAACGACGCTCGACAAAACGATGTTCGCGGAAATGACGTTCCACGAAGCGACGTTCAGCACACAGCCCCAAAGGGTGTGAAGCTGCCCATCTACATGGACAACCACGCCACGACCCCCATGGACCCTCGGGTGTTGGAGGAAATGCTGCCCTTCTTCATGGAGAAATTCGGCAATGCCGCCAGCCGCAATCACTCCTTTGGATGGGCCGGCGAGGAAGGTGTTGAGACTGCCCGCGAACGCGTCGCCAAACTCGTTGGTGCAACCACCAAAGAGATTATTTTCACCTCTGGCGCCACGGAGAGCGACAACCTTGCCATCAAGGGCGTGGCCGAGATGTACCGTGAGAAGGGCAACCACATTATCACTGCCGTTACCGAACACAAGGCGGTTCTCGACACCTGTAAGCGCCTCGAGAAGTACGGCTATCGTGTGACTTATTTGCCGGTCCAGAAGGATGGCTTGGTCAATCTCGATGACCTCAAGCGCGCCATGGACGACAAGACGATTCTGGTTACCATAATGGCCGCAAACAATGAAATCGGCGTGCTCCAGCCGGTGGCCGAGGTTGGCAAACTGTGTCGCGAGCGGGGCATAATTTTCCACACCGACGCAACCCAGGCTGTGGGCAAAGTGCCGGTTGACGTGAATACGCAAAACATCGACGTGATGTCGATCTCCGCCCACAAGATGTACGGGCCAAAGGGGGTCGGTGCCCTGTACGTACGCCGCAAGAGCCCACTGCAGATTTCAGCCATTATCGACTGCGGCGGACACGAACGCGGCATGCGATCCGGCACGCTCAACGTCCCCGGCATTGTCGGACTGGGTAAGGCATGCGCCATTGCCTCGGAGGAGATGGCTCAGGAATCTTGCAAGCTGGCGGGCCTGCGCAATCGCCTGCGCGATCGCATCATGGGCCGCCTGGACGAGGTCTATCTCAATGGCTCCGGCGAGCATCGCCTGCCGGGCAATCTGAACATTAGTTTTGCCTACGTTGAAGGTGAGTCGTTGCTGATGGGAATCAATGACATAGCAGTTTCGAGCGGATCCGCCTGCACCTCCGCGACGCTGGAGCCATCTTATGTATTAAAGGCTTTGGGCACGGGAGACGATCTCGCTCACAGCTCGATCCGCTTCGGACTCGGCCGCTTCAACACCGAAGCCGAAGTCGATTATGTGGCTGACCGGGTCATCGAAACCGTCGAACGCCTGCGCGAACTTTCACCCCTCTACGAAATGGCAAAAGAGGGCATAAACCTGAAAGACGTGAAGTGGGCAGGCGAGTAAAGCGGGAAGGATAAAGCCCGGTTAGCGCTTCAGCTCTGGGTAGCGGAAGGAACAAGAATTCAAAGTCCCGTAGGGACGGCTGAAACCGCTCCACGGTTCAAGTGACGGAATTTAGGAGACCAACAAATGTCATACAGCGATAAGGTTCTAGATCATTATTCCAATCCTCGAAACGTCGGCTCGATGGATAAAAGCAGCGCGGACGTGGGTACTGGCCTGGTCGGCGCTCCCGAATGCGGAGACGTCATGAAGCTGCAAATCAAGGTCAACCGCGACACCAACGTCATTGAAGACGCCAAGTTCAAGACGTTCGGCTGCGGCTCTGCGATCGCATCTTCATCGCTGGCCACCGAATGGGTCAAGGGCAAGACCGTGGACGAGGCTCTCTCGATCAAGAATATGGACATCGTGAAGGAGCTCTCGCTTCCGCCGGTAAAGATCCACTGCTCGGTTCTGGCAGAAGATGCCATCCGTGCGGCGATCGGCGATTGGAAGAAGAAACAACAAACCGCACAACCGGTTACGGCCGAAGCGAAATAGTGGCACGGACGGATTCGTACAGGCGGATTTGCCCTGTAATCACGTTCGTAGTGGATAGATTGCCTTCGGGCATGCCGCCAGCGTAGCCAATCACGTGCGGCTTTAGTTGCTGTCCCAAGCCAAGCAGGTTTTAGATGACCACGCAAACAGAAGAAAAGACGACCCCCACAACGCCTGCAGGCAGGAGCATCCAGGTGACTGAGAAAGCGCTAGCCAAGGTGCGCGGTGCCATGGCGAAAGAGGGCATCTCGGCTGACCAGGGCGGATTGCGTTTGGGCGTGCAGGGGGGCGGATGCTCGGGCTTGAGCTACAACATCCGTTTCGACACGCAGCCCCGCGAACGCGACCGCATCTTCCAATACGGCGACGTACGCGTCTTCGTGGATCCGAAATCGTTCATCTACCTGCACGGTATGACCCTCGATTATCAGGAGACCTTGATGCAGCAGGGATTCGTATTTGTAAATCCCCAGGCAACCAAGTCGTGCGGCTGCGGAACGTCATTCTCCGCATAACCGCCTGCCAGCGGGGGTCAACGCCCGCCCGGCAATTTGCACCACGGCGCTACCGTTTCTGCCCGGCTGAGCCTTGGGCCACGTGACGGGAGAAGCTGCCGTGGTGAATGTGTCTTAGGCGGCTAGGGAAGAACTCACCACTGTGTGCGGCACCGTGGAAGAGCGGCGCTTAGGCGCCGCGTGAAGCGTCCAGAATCAGTTTGGGCTTCAGCCCCGAGGTTGGGTAGGACGCAATCTCTATAAAAAAACACGTAAATGGCGAATTCATTCCAAACCGCGACATCAACCCCTGCGCAGGACGTCACCCAGTCCTGCTGGTCATGCGGCGCCATGCGCACAGCCTATTTCTGCAAGGCTTGCGGTAAGGTTCAGCCCGCGACTCCTGTGGATTACTTCACATTCTTCGGACTGCCGCGCAAGTTGAATGTCGACCTTGCCGCCCTCGAGAAGGATTTCTACCTGCTGAGCCGCAAGCTGCATCCGGATGTGGTCGCACAGGGAAGCCGCATGGAACAGGAATGGAGCCTGCAACAAAGTTCGTTGCTCAATGACGCTTATCGAACCTTGAAGGATCCCGTTCGACGCACCGAATATCTCCTGCGCATTGAAGGCGTGGAACTGGAAGAGCAATCGAAAGCCGCGAGCGACAAAGCCCGCAATACGGGCGAGGCCAAGAAGCAGATTGTTCCGCCCGACCTGCTGGAAGAAGTCTTCGAACTGAACATGCAGCTGGAAGAGCTGCGAATGCAGAAAAAGATGGGCGAGGACGATCCCGCCCTACTTGAAGAAATCGGCAAGGAAAAGCTGAAGCTCGAAGAGAAACATGAAGCCCACTTACGGGATTTGAAAGCATATTGGGGCAACTGGGATACGCTGATCGAGCGCGAGCAACACGGCGATGCCGTCTCGCCGGAGGAGCGCAGGCAAGCGCGAGACAAAATGGTGGATTTGCTGAACCGCCGCAACTACGTACGCAACCTGGTGCGGGATGTGAATGAGGCGCTGGAGCAGTAGCATTCAGCACTCGGTGATCAGCATTCAGGCACTGCGGTTCTGGTTGAAGGCTGCAGCGGATCTCGCTGGAGCGAGTGCTGTGCGCCATGCTGAGCGCGTAACGCTGGGCGCGTGAAGCAGCAAACTAGACTTTCTATGGCTACTGATTACATCGTTGGCATCGACCTCGGCACCACGAACTCGTTGGTGGCATTTATGCAGGGGGACAACCCTGTCGTGATCCCCGGCGACGATGGCTCCCACCTGGTTCCGTCCGTTGTCGCCCTCGACAGCAATGGGCAGCCCATTATCGGCAACGCCGCGCGCAACTCACTGATCGAAACGCCGGAGCGTGCCATCTATTCCGTGAAGCGTCTGATGGGCCGGGGCGTTGAAGATATTCAACAGGAGTTGAAGCTCTTCCCTTTCCGCCTCGCCGAAGACCTGCAGGCTGGCGAAGTTCTGCGTATCAAGCTCGGGAAGAGGACTTTCACTCCGCCCGAAATTTCCGCGTTCATTCTGCGCCAGCTCAAGCGCAACGCCGAACGATTCTTCGGGGCTGGGGTCACAAAAGCTGTCATCACGGTCCCTGCGTATTTCAACGACGCGCAGCGTCAGGCCACCAAAGACGCTGGTCGCATCGCTGGTCTCGAAGTCTTACGCCTGGTGAATGAGCCCACTGCCGCATCGTTAGCCTATGGCCTCGACAGAAAGCAGAACGCGATAGTCGCCGTCTATGATCTCGGCGGCGGCACCTTCGATATTTCCATCCTCAAGTTACACGATGGAATCTTCGAGGTCGTCGCCACTAACGGTGACACCCATCTTGGCGGCGACGATATCGACAACTTGCTGATCACCATCGCGCTCGACGACATTCGGGGCGACATGGGTGTCGACCTTCGCCGCAATGCCGAAGCTGTACAGACCATTCGCCAAGCCGTGATCGCAGCCAAGATTGCGCTCTCGTCGCAGTCTTCGATCAGGCTCGACATCGAATTGCCCGGCGGCAAGCGTTATCAGCGCGAGATTACGCGGGAACAGTTTGAACAATTGATTCAGTCGATCATCGACCGCACCGTCGGGCCCTGCAAGCAGGCCATGAAAGATGCTGGCCTCAAACCGGAACAAATTGATGAGGTGGTTCTTGTCGGCGGCTCAACCCGGATTCCCAAAGTTCGAGCGCTGGTGAAGGATCTCTTCCAGCGCGAGCCGCACACAGATTTAAACCCAGATGAGGTCGTCGCCCTCGGCGCGGCAGTGCAGGCCAACATTCTCAGCGGCGGCTCCGAGGCCACAGAGAACATGCTGTTGCTCGATGTCACGCCGCTTTCGCTTGGCATCGAAGTCGCAGGGGGAGTGACCGACAAAATTATTCTGCGCAACTCCACCATTCCTGCCTCGGCGACGCAACACTACACTACGCAAGTCGACGGACAGGCCAACGTGGCGATTCACGTTTTGCAAGGCGAGCGCGAATTGGCCAGAGATTGCCGTTCTCTCGCGCGCTTCGATCTCAGAGGCATTCCACCGATGGCAGCGGGCATGGCTCGTATCGAGGTCAAGTTTCTCATCGACGCCAACGGCATCCTGCATGTTTCGGCACGTGAGCAGCGCAGCGGCAAGGAATCCGAGATCGAAGTTCAACCCAGTTACGGACTCACCGACGAGCAGGTCGAAGCCATGATCCTTGATTCCTTCGACAACGCCGAAGAGGATTTCCGCCGTCGCCAGGTCATCGAGGCCCGCAGCGAAGGCGACACAATCCTGGCCGCGCTCGACAAAGGTAAGAAGAGTCCAGCCTGGGGTCAGCTCACAACCAACGAAAAGAAACAGATCGCAAAAATGGAAAAGGCGCTGACTGCGGTGAAGAGCGAGGACGATTACCATGCGATCCGCAAGGCAATCGAGGCCCTGAACCAGGGAACGACGCGGCTCGCCGAGTTGATGATGGACAGCGCCGTTTCAACAGCGCTCAAAGGCAAGACGATGGAGCAGGCGGACCTGGGCGAAGGCCCGTCCGCGCCGCATCCAGTCGCGAAAGCAGAGTTCGAATAACCAGTTCGAAATAAGTTAGGAGCAGTCATGGCAGAAGATAAAACACATGGAGCGGGCACCATGACCGAAGACGCGCCTGCCGGCGAAAACACAGTGCAGGTTACATTCTTGCCCGAGGGCAAGACCGTTCAGTTCGAGCACGGCAAACTGCCGTACGAACACCACGGAAAACAGGAGTCCCTGCTCGACATCGCGCTCAATTACGGCGTCACTCTCGACCACGCCTGCGGCGGGAATTGCGCCTGCACCACCTGCCACGTCTGGGTGAAAGAAGGCACCGAGAATCTCTCCGAAATGGACGACGACGAAGCCGACCGTCTGGACATGGCCGCTGACCTGCAATTAAACTCTCGTCTGGGCTGCCAGGCACAGATCACGAAACCGGGTAAGGTGGTTGTGGAGATTCCTGCATGGAACCGAAATTACGTGTCGGAAGAACACTGAAAAACAGCAGGCGGCAGTCAGCCCTCGAGCAAATGCTGTCGGAAGATAATTGTCGCAGTGAACAACCTGGGTTCCGCAAGGGGCACCGCAAATTCCGTAGTTGACTGAATGCTGATTGCTTCGCACAGGAGCTTACAATGCCAAAATCTCTCACCTGGGACGACCCCCAAGACATCGGCATTCTTCTTTCTGAGACTCACCCCGAGATCGATCCACTCTCCGTCCGCTTTACTGATCTGCACCGCTATGTGACCGAACTTCCGGGCTTCACGGGCGATCCGAAAACTTCGAACGAGGGCAAGCTCGAAGCGATCCAGATGGCGTGGCACGAAGAAGTTCAAGACCGCACTCGGGGATGACCCTGAAACTTTTACATCTTCGTGACAATTGTCGCGCTGCGGTAACTTAGTCTCTCAGGAATGCAGGAAGTCAGCTCACCTGGGTGACTGACTTCCACTCTCTCTCCAACTACCGAGGGCATGGCGCTTGCCGTGCCCTCTTTTTATTTTTGCTGGTCCTTATTAAATCAGTCTCGTAAATCGAGCTTTCAATATCAACTTTGAACGCCATGCCTGCAAAAAGTTAGCCGACGTTTGCGGGGACTGGGTCTTCCATGCTGGCTTCGCGTAGAAATTTTGCGGCTTCTTCCGGGGGGGTGGGATTGATGTAGAAGCCGGTGCCCCACTCGAATCCCGCGGTCTTGGTCAGCTTAGGCATGAACTCGATGTGCCAGTGATAGTGGTCGTTGGTTGGGTCCTGCGCAGGCGACGTATGGATCACCAGGTTGTAGGGCGGATTGTCCAGCACCCGGTCAGCCTTGACCAGCAAATTCTTGAGCGCACGAGCCAGGTTTTCGAACATGTGCGATGAGGAATTCTCGAACGCCGATTCGTGCTGCTTGGGCAATATCCAGGTTTCGAAGGGAAACCGGGGCGCATAGGGCGCAAGGGTTAGGAAGTCTTCGTTCTCACTCACGACACGGATTCCGTTTTCCGTCTCCTGGCGGATGATGTCGCAGAAGACGCAACGCTCCTTATAAAGGAAGTATTGCTTCGATCCCTCGAGTTCCTGCGTCACATTAATGGGCAAAATCGGCAGGGCAATGAGCTGGGAGTGGGCGTGTTCGAGCGACGCTCCCGCCGCTTCGCCGTGGTTCTTGAAGATCAAGATGTACTTGAACCGCCGGTCTTTTTTCAGGTCCAGTATGCGATCACGGAAGGTCCACAAGACGTCTTCAATGCGCTTGGGAGGAAGGGTAGCCATGCTGGCGGTATGATCGGGCGTTTCGATAATGACCTCATGCGCGCCGATCCCGTTCATTTTGTCGAACATGCCTTCGGCCTGACGGCTCAGATTACCCTCAATCCCGAGCGCCGGGAATTTATTGGGTACAACGCGGACTGTCCAGCCAGGTGTGTCGCGCTGTAGGGCCGGGCCACCATTTGGATTTGGCCGGTAGGCCTGAATTTCGGGTGGCGTCTTGGTCTCGTTGCCATAGCAAAAGGGACAAAAGCCACCTTTGATCTTCATATTTTCCCGGACAAAGTCGGTGGGACGCTTGGCGCGGTCGGTTGAGATGATTACCCACCGGCCAACGATCGGATCCTTTCTCAGCTCAGGCACGCACTAAATCCTTTCAATGGGGACCCACAAACTTTCTATTTTACGCCGAGAGGGAGGCGTTAGGAAAGACTTCGATCTGCCGTTCTGCCGTCGGACTTTCGATTTTTTCATAATATACGCTCACCACGTCGAGCCTCCACTGGCACGAAGGTGGAATCCGACTTCGGTACTCGCGCGCGACTGCGGCAGTTACATAGGGCTGGCGAGGATATGTGTGGTTAAAAGCGGAGGAGGTTGCGCGCAATGGGAGGGCTGGCCCATGCTTCCAGTGCCACCGAAAGGCTGCCCCCTCCATCGCGGTTTTCGACGGATGGGAATTCCTACGGCGTCCGGCTCGAAAACCGAAATCGCTGCACCACATTCACGAATCGTCAGGTCGCGAAAATCGCGAGACGGGGGGGCCGCCGGCAGCGCAGCGTATAGGGCATCAGCCCGCCGATGACTATTGCTTCACCGGAGTTGCAGACACCCTGGCCAGGGCGCTTTTCAATTCTTCAGGTTTGAACCCGAAGGGGCCGGGTTTGCTCTTGTACGCGACATGGCCGGTCGCATCGATCAAATAAATGCGATCCGGCCATGCTGTGTATGTCTGCTCCGTGGAGTTGCCAAATTCATCGAGGAGCGCGGGAATTTCGATTCCCAGCTTGCGCACGCAAGCGCCAGCGACGAAGGCTCGCTCCTCTTCACTTTTGGGACTAGCAAATACGACCTTGTCCCTGATATTGCTCTGCATCTGCCACACATCACTGGGATGCGCTTCCGTAATGTAGACGACCAAAAACGCGACCTGATTTCCGTATTGCTGGTAGAGCTGGTTGAGGGCGGGAACCTCCCGCCGGAAGGGAGGTCAGGTGTAACTTCCGAATACGAGAACCACTGGCCGCCGTTGCGCCGCAAAAGCCGAGAACCGTATCTGAGAACTTTTGTCGAGCTTCATCAGCGAAAAGTCGGGGGCGAGATCGCCAACTTGCAAGCTGCCGGCGCGCGCCTGCGTCCACAAAGTTTCAAATGGAAGGACAACAAATGCGATGGGAGCCGGTACCCTAGTCATGAACCGAGCAAACGTCTCGGGGGGTTGGCGCATTACCTCGAACAATGCGCCACAAGTAAGGATCCACAAAAGGGCGAGCGCACCGAATGTTCTGACCAATGCCCTTTTCACGGATGTAAGTGTTGTGTTCAATACCTTTTCGAGCATTGCTTGAACTCCATTCCAGAAATTCAGCGCGTGAAGGCGCGTAGATATCGCCGCACTTACGGCATGCCTGAAGGCATGCCCTGATACGAATCTTACTTCCGCTACGGGCCGAATTTACTTCCACCACGGGATGAACCTTACTGCCGCCTCGGGCTGCTAGAGGTTCTTCGAACCTGCAGACCTAGAACAGAAACTTCAGCGCTACCTGGATGACTCGCGGGCCAAGGTCGGAATGGATGCTTCCGAAGGTGGGCGAGCTGATGTCGCTGTTGGGGAGCCCTAGATTCGTGTGGTTCCAGAAATTGAAGAGCTCAGCTCGGAACTGGAACTCCTTCCCTTCCGTGACCTGAATGTTCTTGAGGGCGGAGAAATCCCAGTTCGAGTATCCGGGACCTTGCACCACGTTACGGCCTTCATTGCCGAACTGCTCAACCGGAGAGTTCGGGTCTTGAGTTAGGCGCTGGAAGGCGCTGGTCTTGAACCATTGCTGTGCCGTGTGCGGTCCGGAATTCGGATTCCCCATCAGGTTCGGCCGGTTGCTGGAAAAGCCGGAGATCTCCGGCGCGCTGCCTTGCAGGGAAACATCGGCCGGGTCGAATACCGTAAATGGCGTGCCACTCATCAGGGTGGCGATGCCGTTGAATTGCCAGTTGCCGAGTGCGTGCTCATACCAGGTGTGAGCCTGTCTCCAGAAGGGAACGCTCCATTGATAACTCAGCACCAGGCGGTGGCGGGCATCGAACATGGAACGGCCGCGCTCGGCGGGTAGATTGAAGGGATTCTGCGCCAGATCGTTCTCGCCTGCAACCGGCTGCGAGGCTGAGCCGGTGATGTTGAAGGAAGAAACGTCGTCGATGGATTTTGAGTAAGTGTAGGAGGCAAGGAAAGAGAGCCCGTGGCCGAAGCGTTTACGCAGGCTGGATTCGAGGGCGTTGTAGCTAGAGTTTGCGATGCCGGCGATCTCACCTACGGAACCATAAACGCAGGCCGTCGGCGACTGAGCCAGCGTACAGCCGGAATAGAGCCGGCGCTGATTGACATTGTTTTCGGTGGCGAGAGGGTTGCCGCTAGAATCAAAACCGGGGTAATAGACGGCGGGGTTGGCTTCAATGAATCGCGGCAGTTTGACGCCGGTGGTTCCCACGTAGCCGATCTCGAATAGCCAGTCGGCGCCAAAGGAGCGTTGGATATTCAAATTCCAGTCTTGCGCGTAAGGCAGGCGCAACTGGGGAGAAACTGCCAATAGCGTCATGGGTTCGGAAAATGACGGACCGAAGGGGCTCGCGCCGTTGAATGGGTCGGCAAAGTTCGGGAAATTTACCTGCGGAGTTTGGAGGTAGGGCGGCGCACTGATCGGGTCTTGCAACGGGCCGCCCTGGCCGGTGTAGTACGGCTCGTAGAAAATGCCGTAGGCGGCGCTGACCAGCAATTTGCCGCTGCCGGTGGGGTCCAAGGCAAGGCCAACTCGGGGAGCAAAGGCGGTTTTTTGGGTTGCAATCAAGCCAGCGGGCACGCCCGGATCGCCGGGATAGAGCAGTCCAGCGGGAGCATTGGGAAATATTTTGGATTGCGCACCGGGGACGAAAAGATTCTGCCGATTATGGAGTTCAGTATTGGGAGAGGGTAATTCGTAGCGCAGGCCCAGGTTCAGCGTCAGCCGCGACGTGACCTTATAGGTATCCTGACCGTAGAAGTTGAGGGCCTGGCCACGGATGTGGCGCGACAAATCTCCTCCACCCTGCAAGAAAAACACGGGTTGGCCGGCAAGAAAATTGGCGAAGCCATCGCTGTAGGGAAATGGCGCGAACACAAAGAATCCGTTGGAGGCGATGCCCTGCACGGCATTGATCTGGTCGTGGCGGAAGCCTCCGCCAAACTTGATTTCATTGCGGCTAAGAACCCAGCTTAGAGAGCCAGAAAAGTCGAAGGTGTTCTGATACGTGTCGCGCGGGCCGGTGATGGGATCTCCGACCGAGGCATAACCCGCTACCTGGATGAACGGTGGCCCGGCAGCGGCCGTTAACGTTGGCTGGTACTGGAAACCTAAGGCCGATGGCGATTCGTGATTTACATGCTGGTCGAAAAGAAACTTGTTACGCAGATAAGAGAAACGGGCAACGCCGATGATGGCGGGCGAAAAGACATGAGTCTCTTGTGCGACAAAGTTCTGGGCACGATCATCTTCTCCGACCGGGAAGCCGGGAACATTCGCTCCTGAGGTGGAGAGCGGATCGTTAGTGGGGCCTGCGCTAAACATGTAGCGGAAATTCAGAGTGTCGGCACGTGAAAGGTAGTGATCGAATCGCAGTCCGAACTGATCGTTGGTGACGCTCTTTGATTGAGTCGCGACAAATGCGTTTGGGCCGTTGTTGGGTAGAGGGAAAAACGCGAGAACGTTTTGCGCAATCGGATTGATTGGAGTGACTTGGTTGCCCGGAACTGGAACCATTTGGCCGGTCGAAAAATCAAAAACAAAGAGGCCACCCGGCAACTGCGAAAAGTTGCCTTGCCGCTCGTCCAGGGAAGGCACGGTGGCATTGACGGTTTCACCCTGGCGGTTGCGGAAGCCCTCGTAGTATGCGAAAAAGAAAGTCTTGTCCTTTATGATCGGGCCGCCGAATGTTCCGCCGAATTGATTCTGCTTGAGGGGCTGAACCGCGTGGGCAGAAAAGTCGCTGGCATCCATGGCGTCGTTTCGGAGAAATTCCCACAGAGCGCCATGCCATGAATTGGTGCCGGAGCGTGTGACGATATTGGTGGTGGAACCAGTGCTTTGGCCGAATTCGGCATTGGCGTTGTGGGTGAGTATGCGGAACTCCGAGATAGCGTCGATGGGGGGCTTGAGCACAAAGCCGGCATCCACCGCGTTGACATTGTTGGCTCCATCGATGAGGAAGTTGTTCGATTCCGGCCTCTGTCCGTCGACGGAATATGCCTGGCCGTCGCGCAGCGAGCCGCCTGCCTGTTTGAGTCCAGCAGTCAAGGGAACAACTCCTGGTTGGAGCAGTCCGAGCTGGGAGAAGTTACGACCGTCCAATGGAAGCTCGAGAAGTTCGTGCTCGAGCACAGCTTTGCCCAGGCTGCTGACCGTGGTCTGAATGAGTTCCGCATCGGCTCGCACCTGTACCTGCTGAGTTTCCTGCCCCAGCATGAGACGGACAGAAACTGTCGCCGTCTCGTTCACATTCAGCGAGATTCCCTCCTGAAGATATTGCTGGAAGCCTTTGGCAGCGACTTCTAACTGGTAATGTCCGACGGGTAGCTCGACCAGCAGATAATTCCCGCTATGGTCGGTGGTTGCGGTCCGGGTCAGTCCGGTTTCCGACTGCTTCGCAGTGACGGTGGCCGATTGAACCACAGCGCCAGTGGGATCCGACACTGTCCCACGGATATTGCCCGTAATCTGCTGTGCGACAGCAGCACTCAAACCTGCGGAGATCGCCACCAAGAAGCAGGCCAGGCGTATAAAGCTCGTCATAGTTTCCCCAATTTCTTTCTCACATTGCGCTTTGACATAGGGCGAAAAACTTTCGCACCCAAGAACAAGTGATCAGGATGCCGGGAGCAATCTCACTCCTGCTAAAGTGCGGCGATTATAGGGAGGCGGTGGGGAAGATCAATAATATGAAAGTAGTATGTACGATGAAGAAACCAGTTTGCATGAGGCGCTTCGGCTGGCCGCCGGGCGATCCTCAGAAATAAAATCATCTGTACTCGAAGCACAAACGCGGCACTGGCCCTTAGCAGCTAGAGGTTTGATGCGCTGCTCCAAGGCGCCGATGGCCATGTAAGCTTCAGCGGGATCTTTGCTTCCCGTCCAAGGGCTATGACCTCCGTCACTTGAGGCCGCTTGTAGCAAGAACGTAAGCTACAAGAGAGCAAGGAGTACCCCCCTGGACAACCCCGCTAAGGTTCCCGTTCCCAACACTGTTTCTGCCAAACCGATCCCAGCGGCATCCTTGCTTTCGGCAATGTTGCGTGCTTCAACCCGTGTAAGCGACCTGATTTTTTCGCCCGGCACTCTGCCGCACATCGAGGAGAGCGGCAAGTTGCTTCCGGTCAAAATCACCGGATTACCGCCGCTGACCCCCCAAGACACCCGCCGTATCGCCGAGGAACTTATCGGCGGCAACGAGCAGGCGTTGACGGCGCTCCGAGAGCAGGGATCGTGCGACGTTTCCTACAGTCTGCCCGGTGAATGCCGGTTTCGGGTCAATGTATTCGTGCAGCGCGGAAGCCACGCCATCGTAATGCGGGTCGTTCCCAAAAACATTCCCACTTTCGCCGAACTGAAGTTGCCCGAGCAACTGGCCGACATCACCAATCTGAAAAACGGTATTGTGCTGATCACCGGGCCGACCGGCTCGGGAAAGTCCTCCACCATGGCCGCGATTCTCGACAGAATCAACGAAACCCACGCGTATCACATCATCACCATCGAAGATCCGGTGGAATTCATGCATCGGCACAAGCGATCGATCATTCATCAGCGGGAACTGCACAGTGACACGCCCAGCTTCGCGCTCGCGCTGAGGGCGGCGTTGCGCCAGGCGCCAAAGGTGATCCTGGTGGGCGAGATGCGAGATAAAGAAACCATTGAGATCGCGCTCGAAGCCGCCGAAACTGGCCATCTTGTTCTCTCCACGCTGCACACCATTGACGCCTCGAAGACAGTTGAGCGCGTCGTGGGCGTATTCCCCATGGCGGAGCAGCATGTCATTCGCAACCGGCTGGCAAAAAGCTTCCGTTACATCGTTTCGCAGCGCCTGATCCCGGCAAAAGATGGCAAAAGCCGGGTGGCGGTTCTGGAAATCCTAAAGGCGACGGTGCGCACCCGGGAATATCTCGAAAAAGGCGAACAGGACGGCAAGACCCTGCTGGACGCCATGCGAGACGGCGACACGGAGGGCATGCAGCACTTCGATGGCGGTATCGAGCAGCTAATTCGCGCTGGCGCAATCGAACTGGACACCGGACTGGCCTATGCCACCAACCCCGGCAATTTACGACTGCACCTGGCCGACATTGCTGGAGAACCGCCGCCCGAGGCGCCCCCGCCGCCTGCGCAGAATGCGGATCGCGAACCCGAAATGGTAATTGGGTAGAAGCTTAGGCTCCCACCCTCGCATGCCTGCCAATGAGAACCGCAGCGTCTATACGCCTACCAGCTTGATGCACTCTTCAAGTACGTCGACGGCAACGTCGGCTTCCTCTTTGGTGACGACCAGCGGCGGGCAAATGCGAACCGTGCTGGGGCCACATCCCAGGAAAAGCACGCCGCGCTCGAAAGCCAGCCCGACGATGCGGTCGCGCTCGGCGGCGGCATATTCTTTGGTGGCTTTGTCTTTCACGATTTCGACGCCGAGCATCAGGCCTCGACCTCGAACGTCGCCTACCAACTTCAGTTTCGAAGGCCAGTCTGCCATGCGCTTGAGCATGTGATTGCCCACCTTGGTTGAGTTCTCGAGCAGGCGCTCCTTCTCTATCACGTCAAGCGTAGCCAGCCCGGCTGCGATACAAACTGGATTGCCTCCAAAGGTTGAAGCGTGCGAGCCGGGGACCCAGTCCATGATTTCGGCGCGGGTCATGGTGATGCCCAGCGGCATTCCGGAAGCGATGCCTTTGGCCATGCAAACCATGTCAGGCTCGACCCCGGTGTGCTGGACTGCCCACCACTTGCCGGTGCGCGCGATGCCGCTCTGGACTTCATCCACGACAAGGAGAATTCCATGACGGTCGCAAATGCGGCGCAGCTCCTCCATGAAGATGTTCGGAGCGACTACGTATCCGCCTTCGCCCTGGATAGGCTCGACGAAGATCGCGGCGACTTCCTCTGGCGGGAGGGTGGTCTTGAACACCTTCTCTTCCAGGAAGCGCGCGCAGCCCAGCGCGAAGGCATCGGCTTCCTGCCGGCCGCCGCTGCATCCGCGGTACACATCGGGATAGCGAATATGGGTCACGCCGGGGACGAACGGAGCGAAGCGGCGATGCTGCTGGGGCTTCGAAGCGGTGAGTGAAACCGCGCCCATCGTCCGTCCGTGGAACGCGCCGAAGAACGCGATGATGTTCTGCCGCTTGGTGTGATAGCGCGCCAGCTTCAGGGCGCACTCGATGGCTTCGGCACCAGAGTTGCCGTAGTAGATCTTGTGCGGTCCCGGCATGGGCGCGATCTTTGAGAGACGCTCGGCGAGTTGCACCATGTTCTCGTAGTAGAAGTCGGTGCCGGACATGTGGATCAGCTCACCGGCTTGCTTCTGGATGGCAGCGACGACATGGGGATGGCAGTGGCCGGTGGAGGTCACGGCGATGCCGGCGGAGAAATCGAAGAACTCATTGCCGTCGACGTCGGTGACGACGATGCCGCGTCCGCTCTTGGCCACCAGCGGATACGAACGGGTGTAGGATGGCGAAATATATTTCTCATCGCCGGCGAGGATGCGCTTGGCGTTGGGGCCGGGCAGGGCGGTCTTGAGCTTGGGACCGAAGGTCTTTGTTTCGTGAGCGGCGGGCGCGGTCATGGTCTTGGTGGTCATGAAGTCCTCCGAAAGAGTCGTGGGGGTTAGTTGGTTGGTCGCTGGCCAGTCACACTGAGGATGGGTGCGCAATGTGACCAACAACCGGAACTTGCGATCAGGAGGATTAGGAAGCTAGTCGCTACCGAACAGGCTGGGACGCAGACGCGATGGCAGGACAGACCGATAGCGCCGCGGACACACGAGGCAGTCGAGCCAGCACTCGGGCAGATGCGAATTGGGATTTTTGCACAGCATCGGTAACGGTCGGCATTACTGATTGATTATAGCTTGAAGCGGTCAACTTCGTAACCCCCAATTTCGCAACCGGAACAGGATAGACGCAGGCTTCAAGCGTGCCGAACTCTACGCACCTCAGCCCGAGCAGCGACATTCTCCATCCCTGTGAGGTCGCCTTGCCCTAGTAAAAGTAGTTTCATGAAGCGCAATCCTAATCCGAAGGGATCCCTTCACAAGCATTCACTTCGTTTGGCGGCATTGGCAGTCGTGGTTCTCTTGATCGTGCTCTACCGTCTCGGCTGCTTGCTCTCGGCTGAGCCCTTTTCGTAGAGGTCCGGTCTAACCCTATACCCACATTGGGGCGTTCTTTGGGAACCTATCGCGGACTGGACTGGAGTTTTGACAACCGTTGTAATGACCAAGCACCCGTTCCGCCCGCGCATCTGGGTGCAAACATCCATCGCGGCCTTCATCAGCCTCACGATCGCCCTCTACTTCTGGATCGACTCGCGCTATCCCGTTTTGCTCAAGAAACTCCACAGCGGCAGGGGGATTCAGGCCAAGGGTGCTCTGAGTTTTGATGCGCTCATGCCGGTGACGCCTGCCATGTCGCTGATAACGCGCATCGGACACACGACGATGAATTGGACCAACCGCATCGGCATGACCTTCGGCATCTGCTTTGGCGCGGCTATGCTGACGCTGCTTTCGACGTTGCCTCGAATACGCTTCAAGAGCGCCGCGGGAAATACTCTGCTGGGCATGGTGGCAGGCGTACCGCTCGCTATTTGCGCAAATTGCGTTGCTCCCATCGGCCGGAGTCTGTTTGTCGCGGGGGGCGAGCCCGAATACGGTTCTGGCAACCATGATCAGCTCGCCGACGCTGAATGTCGTGGTGCTGGCGATGGTCTTCGCATTATTTCCGCTGCCTATCGCGTTAGTGCGGATAGTGGTTCCGCTGGTGCTGTTAGCTTTGGTGCCAGTCATCGTTCGTAAGACAGCGCCAGCGGCTTGGATTTCGCGTACAGGGAACACATCGCTCGTCGATAAGAACGGATGGTGGCAACCGCTGGGCTTCACGCTGAAAAGCTATCTGAAGAACTTTGCGGTCCTCACTGTGGCGACCGTTCCGCTGATGGTGGTCGCGGCGTCTCTGGGCGCTTTGATCGTAGAGGTCCTTCCCGTCAATCACATTCCCACGACTGTCAGCCTGGTTGGCGTTGTTGCCGTGGCATCGGCCGGCACCTTTGTGCCGGTACCCATGGCGTTCGACGTTGCCATCGCATTCTTGCTCATGACGCGCGGAGTTCCAACGCCATACGTCGTCACGCTGCTTTGCACGTGGGGCGCATTCAGTGTTTACCCAATGCTGATTCTGGGACGCACCATCTCCTGGCGCACCGCAACAGCCCTGTTTGGCTCCGTGATGCTGCTCGGGATCGCAGCGGGGTACGGCGTTAATCCAGCACGCCCTCTAACATGAGAGCTCCATCGCGGAGATACTAGGAATTCGAAGCCTTTTTTTTGACTTCCCGCAGACCTGGCCTTAGCATTGCTCCACCACGAGGAGTGGAGACCTTTCCTTGCTCGAGCAGACCATCTCCCATTACCGGATCATCGAGAAGCTCGGTGGCGGCGGCATGGGGGTGGTTTATAAGGCTGAAGATACACGCCTCGGCCGCTTCGTCGCGTTGAAATTTCTTCCTGAGGACCTTTCCCGGGATCGGCAGGCGCTAGAGCGTTTCCGCCGCGAAGCGAAGGCCGCTTCCGCTCTCAACCATCCCAACATCTGCACCATTTACGATATTGGCGAGCAAGACGGACGCGCTTTTCTCGTCATGGAATTTCTTGACGGGGCGACGCTCAAGCACCTGATTGCCGGCCGTCCCATGGAGTTGGAAACCATCCTGCCGCTGGGTATTGAGATTGCTGACGCGCTCGATGCGGCGCACAGTGAAGGCATAGTCCATCGCGACATCAAGCCGGCGAACATTTTTGTGACCAAGCGCGGTCACGCGAAGATCCTTGATTTCGGGTTGGCCAAGGTTAAGTCCCCCCTGGCAAAGCCAGTGAAGTGCCCGACGTCACCGCACCGCAGAGCGCACTCATAGAAGAACATTTGACCAGTCCCGGCTCGACCCTCGGCACGGTTGCTTACATGTCTCCAGAGCAGGCGAAGGGCAAAGACCTCGATTCTCGCACCGATCTGTTTTCCTTCGGCGTTGTGCTCTACGAAATGGGCACGGGTACATTGCCATTTCGAGGAGAAACCTCGGCGCTAATTTTTCAGGCCATCCTCGACCGAGCGCCCACCTCTCCCATCCGTCTGAATCCGGACCTGCCTGCCAAGCTGGAAGACGTCATCAGCAAATTGCTGGAGAAAGACCGCAACTTGCGCTACCAGCATGCGGCGGATATTCGCGCGGACCTGCAGCGCCTGAAACGCGATACGGACAGCGGACGCGCGGTCGCGGCCGGATCAGGTTCGTCGGTAGCCGCTGAGGAGCATGGCGCACAGACATCGGTAGCTGCGCAGCCTGTGTCGGCTTCGGGCTCGTCGAAATCGGCAGCAGCATCGTCAAGCGCGATGAGCGCTGTGCAAACCGGCATGACTCCGGCAAAAAAATCGCTGAAGGTTCTCGTGCCGGTGGTCCTTGTCGTACTGGCCACGCTGGTCGCGGGTGGTCTCTACTGGCGTTCGCATCCATCCGCGACGCTGACGGAGAAAGACAGCGTACTGCTCGCTGATTTTGTGAACACCACCGGCGACGGAGTTTTCGACGGGACGCTGAAACAAGCTCTGGCGGTGGAGCTGGAGGAGTCTCCCTATCTGAACATTTTCCCGGAATCGCGGATTCATGAAGCCCTGCGCTTCATGGGGCGCTCCCCCGAGGAGCGGGTAACCAGCGCTGTGGCCCGCGAGATCTGCCTGCGCGAAGGTGTCAAGGCCATGCTGACGGGTTCGATTTCCAGTCTCGGCAGCCATTACGTGGTTACCCTGGAGGCCGTGAACGCACAGAGCGGAGACTCGCTGGCGCGTGAGCAGACCGAGGCGGAAAGTAAGGAGCAGGTGCTGAAGTCGCTGGACCGGGCCGCATCCAGCTTGCGGGGAAAGTTGGGCGAGTCCATCGGTTCGGTTCAGAAGTTCGCCACACCGCTGGAGGCGGCTACTACGTCGTCGCTGGACGCTTTGCAAGCTTTCAGCCTGGGACAGGCGGAGCACCAGAGGTTTGACGACCCGGCCGCGATCCCGCATCTGAAGCGCGCCATCGAACTCGACCCCAATTTTGCGATGGCGCTGGCCACGCTGGGAGTCGCCTCCAACAATGAGGGCGATAGCCGCGGCGCAGTCGGATACATTCAACGGGCATTTGATCTGCGAGACAGGGCGAGCGAACGGGAGAAGTTCTATATTTCTTCCCACTACTACGACACTGGTAGAAGACAACTAGAAAAGGGTGTCGAGATCTATGAGCAATGGAAAGAGACTTATCCTCGCGACGCCGTTCCTCGAGACAACCTAGCGCTCGCCAATCAATTGATGGGCCAGCACGAAAAGGCAGTGGCCAATGCGAGCGAGGCTCTCCGCCTAGACCCGAAAGACCGGTACGCCTACCAGAATTTGGCGAGCGCCTATCAATTTCTCGGCCGCTACGACGAAGCAAAGGCCATCGCGGAGCAGGCAATCAGCCAAAAGGTTGAGCCGTGGACGATCCACCTCATGCTTTACAGTCTAGCGTTCATACGCGGCGATGAAGCCACCATGCGGCGGGAAGTGGAACGCGCACAGGCGCAACCCCAGGCACCCGTGGTACTGCTTTTGCAAGGGCAGAGCGAGTGCGCCCAGGGAAGAATAAAGAAAGCCGCGGAAAGCTATGCTCGCGCCGTCAGCCAGGCCAAAATTCACAATTACATGGAATTCGCAGCAAACGTGATGGCGGCCGAGGCAACCTGTGACTCGGAGTTGGGCTTTTTGAAAGAGGCGCGTCAGGCAATGGCTGCGGGGCTCGCCCTCTCTGACGGCAAGGATTCGCGATCCAGCGCCGCCTACGTCTTCGCCCGCCAGGGGGACAGTGCACGATCCCAGAAGCTTGTCGACGAGCTTAAGAAGGAATGGCCGTTCGACACTTTACTCAACCAGGTTTGGTTGCCATTAGCGCAAGCCACGAACGATATCCAGCGCAATCAACCCGCCGAGGCCATTGCGCGGCTCGAGTCAGCCGCGCCTTACGAATTCGGCGGCCCACCGAACGGCGCCATTTACTGGCCCATCTACATTCGCGGCGAAGCCTTTCTTAAAGAGCGAGATGGTATGAAGGCAGCTGCCGAGTATCAGAAAATTCTTGATCACCGTGGCATTGATCCAACTAGTCCGCTCTATTCCCTGGCTCGGCTCGGAGTGGGTCGCGCCTACGCTCTTCAAGGTGACACTCCGAAAGCCAGAGCCGCTTACCAGGATTTCGTCGCTCTTTGGAAGGATGCCGATCCGGATGTTCCAGTTTTGAAGGCGGCCAAGGCAGAATACGAAAAACTGAAGTAGTCAAAACAACAGACAACAGATGTCTGTTCCCCGCCCTGATGACCCGCGCTTTGTGCAATCTTTAGAATCCACACAGCCGTTTCACGTGTCTGATAGGTGTTAGCTGCCGCCTGTTTTTCCCAACTCAATGTCACAAGCACAGCGCCCAAGCCGGTGGATGGTTATTCTTGCCTTTGGATTGGTCTATCTCTTCTGGGGATCGACTTATCTGGGCATCGGCATCGCCGTGCAGGCGATCCCTCCGGCGTTGATGTGCGGTGTGCGGTTCTCCCTTGCCGGGGTGGTCATGCTGGCGGCTTGTGCGTTGACCGGACGCAAAGTCTGGTACTCGCCCAAGCAAATTGCGCTGGCGGCGGTGGTCGGGCTCCTGCTGCTGATGGGCGGGAACCTCACGCTGTCCTGGGCGGAGTTAGTGGTTCCTTCGGGTCTGGCAGCGCTGATAATAGCTATCACTCCGCTCTGGTTTCTGGTGCTCGACTCGTTGCTGCTGGGCGACCATCACATCTCCGGCCGCGGCAAGGCTGGCCTGGCGTTGGGAATTCTTGGACTGTTCGTGTTGTTTTATCCTCAGTTGACTTCATCCACTGCATTGAGCCGCAAAGAATTCTGGGCTTCGGTGAGCTTAATCGGCGGATCGTTCAGTTGGGCGCTGGGGTCAGTTCTCTCGAAGCGCTGGCAATCTGGGGTGGATGTGTTCAGCGGAACGGCGTGGCAAGTTACAGCCGCGGGAGTCGGAAACTTTATTTTTGCGCTCGCCCTAGGGG